>MDTD01142435.1_pt1 | contig 246688 bp, 232 predicted proteins | sample 811221 | NCBI WGS metagenome assembly MDTD01 (sample SAMN05326646, study PRJNA326480) | marine metagenome | isolation source: seawater | place: Pacific Ocean: South West | collected 2011
AAGGTGATGACGATGACGATGATGATGACGATGATGATGATGACGATGATGATGATGATGATGATGCCGAAGCAGCTAAGAAGAAATTTTTTCTTATCAGAAAACCTATAGTCAGTCTTTTAGTAGTATTTATAATTTTAATAGGAGTTTATATAGGTTGGCTACAATATAATTATGCACCCCCAACCGAAAAAGATATCGCAAGTAAACCATCAAACTCAGTTTCATTTTCAATAAAAAAAGATGATACTGATGATAAAGATAAAACTGAAATTTCAGAAGAAGAAAAAATCATAAAAAAGAAAAAAGAAAAAAAGAAAAAAATTGAAAAAGGTATATCACCTGATGCTCCAGTAGAAATGGCCTCCTCACCAGATCCGGACTTAGTTACAGAAAGTGATTTTGGCCCACTACCAATAATAAGTGAGGATGGGAAAGAACCCTGGAAAGTCTATGCGAGACCTTACAATATTAAAAATAAAAGACCAAAAATAGCTATCCTTCTTGCCGGTTTAGGATTATCTGAGGGTGCAACTAATTCTGCTATACAGGAATTACCGGGTAGTGTTACATTAAGTTTTACACCCTATGCACCAAGGCTTGAAGAATGGATAGATTTATCCCGAGCAGCAGGACATGAAGTAATTCTTGAGCTACCTATGGAATCATACGACTATCCTTCCAGCGACCCCGGGCCACATACTTTACTTACAACTTTAGATCCCGAAAAAAATATAGAAAGACTCAATTTTTTATTAAGTAGGTTTACCGGTTACGTTGGTGTAACAAATTTTTTAGGTGATAAATTTAGTGATGACTCAACTAGTCTTAAACCAATATTAGAAGAGATAAGGAAACGAGGGCTATTAATTTTAGAGTCTAAAATAGAAGATAGTAATAATACATCTTTCATAGCTTCAGAAATTGATCTACCCCATGCAAAAAATAATCACTTCCTTGATATAAAAGCATCTAGGGTTTCAATAGATTCCAAACTCTTTGAACTAGAAAAAATTGCTGAAAAAAATGGAACCGCAGTAGGTATAGGTTTTTCTTATCCGGTTACAATGGAACGAATTGCTAAATGGTCTACTTCACTATCAGAAAAAGGGATAGACTTAGTTCCTATCTCTAGCATTGCAATAATTAAACTTGCAGATAAGAAATCAGAACAAAATGAATAGTTACAGGCCCTGTGTAGGAATAATGTTATTAAATTCTGAAAATTTAATTTTAGTTGGTAAAAGGTTAAAATCTAATGAAGATACAAAAACTGCATGGCAAATGCCTCAGGGAGGAATAGATAAACTTGAAAAACCAATTGATGCAGCACTTAGAGAGTTAAAGGAAGAAATAGGAACAAATAATGCCAATATAATTTGTGAGCACAAAGAATGGTTGAGATACGATCTCCCAGAAGAATTAAGAAAAAATTTATGGGAAGGTAAATATAAAGGGCAAGAGCAAAAGTGGTTTGCAATGAGATTTCTAGGTAAAGACTCAGATATAGATATAAATACTTCTGAACCAGAATTTAGAGATTGGAAATGGATTAAGGCTGATGAACTTCTATCAGTTGTTGTGCCATTTAAATATGATATCTATCAAACTTTAATCAAAAAATTATACTCTAACGCAGTAAGAAATTAGATTTAGCTTATGCGTAATTCAATTATTTGGAGTTTTATTTTTAAAAAAATAAATACAAACTTAGTTAGTATCCTTTCGAATATATATTTAGATGAAAAACCAAGAGCTTTTAGTAGCATTTTAATACCCTTATTTATATGTATCTCCTTATAAAGTTTTAATGCATAATAAGCATATTCATTGCTTGCTTTTTTTCTATTATATTTGCCATTAAGTCTATTACCAAAATAGAATGCGGATGCAAGCTCATCATCAGTTGCCTCAAAAACTCTTCCTATTGCAATAAAAATTTTATTTTTAAGATTTATTCTTTCATTTTTTTGATATGTTTTCATACCTCTTCTAAAAAGTGAGTAATGAGAGAACTCATCTCTTGCAATCAATAAACAAATTTGTTTTAAGACTGGCTCATCACAACAATCAGCAATCGCAGTATAAAACGAACTAGTTCCAATTTCCACAACACACCTTGACAATAATTCACCTGTTCGTGAGCCTCTAACGGATTCATCTGCATTTATATTAATAGAATAATTTTTGTAGAATTCTTTATAGGATTCATCAAAATTAAATTTAGAATCAGCCAATGAAAGCCATTTAGCTAAAGCTTTACCATGAAGTTTTTCCTCGTTTCCCCAATTTTCAATCAGAGGGATAAATTCTTTATCGTCATAAAAAACTTTTTTTAGATAAAGGACATAATCTCCACTTCGATACTCGACCAAGCTAGCTGCACGTATGATCTTAAGCAAACTATCATCTACTTTATTTTTTTGAAAATTTTCCCAATTTATGTTATCTAAATTCCAACCAGCCAATTTATTACCCGTAGCAATTCTATATCTCGATTAAAATCTTTTTTAGAACCTCTAGTCTAGTATGATTTAATGAAATATCTAAATCATTTGTTAAGTCGTCAAAGTTGTTTTCAGCTTCATGTATTCTTTTATCAATGTCTTCCTTTTTAAAATCTGAGATAGCAATAGCATCTTCAGCTAATACAGAACATTCAGTATTTGTTATTTCAGCAAACCCTCCGTCGACATAGAACCTGGAAATCTCACCTTTTTCAGTTTCAGTTTCAATAACACCTGGACGAATAGTTGTTATCATTGGCTGGTGACCAAACATAACTCCATAATCACCTTCGCCACCAGGAATAGTAACCATAACTACATCACCTGATATAAGAATATTATCAGGCGAAACTAAATCAAACTTAATTTTTTCAGACATCTATTAAATCACAACTTCAAGCAGCTTCAGCTGCCATTTTTTTAGCTTTTTCAACGGCATCTTCAATGGTACCGCACATATAAAATGCTTGCTCAGGAAGGTCGTCATGCTTACCCTCGCAGATTTCTTTGAAGCCTCTTACCGAGTCCTCTAAAGATACAAAAATACCTGGGGATCCAGTAAAGACTTCTGCGACATGGAAAGGCTGCGATAAAAACCTTTGGATCTTTCTTGCTCTAGCTACAGTTAATTTATCCTCCTCAGAAAGCTCATCCATACCAAGAATAGCAATGATATCCTGTAAAGACTTATATTGTTGAAGTATCCTTTGTACCTCTCTAGCAGTATTATAGTGTTCCTCTCCTACTATCCTAGGATCCAACATCTGAGAGGTTGAATCTAGAGGATCCACTGCGGGATAAATTCCTAACTCAGATATCTGTCTTGATAAAACTGTAGTTGCATCAAGATGAGCAAAAGATGATGCTGGGGCAGGATCAGTTAAATCATCCGCTGGAACATATATCGCCTGAACAGAAGTTATAGATCCTTTATTTGTTGATGTTATTCTCTCCTGTAGCGCACCCATATCGGTTCCAAGAGTTGGTTGATAACCAACAGCAGAGGGGATTCTACCCAATAGGGCCGAAACCTCTGAACCTGCTTGTGTGAACCTGAAAATATTATCAACAAAGAAAAGCACATCCTGTCCTTCTTCATCTCTGAAATATTCTGCTAAAGTTAAACCAGTTAAACCAACCCTAGCTCTTGCACCTGGAGGTTCATTCATCTGACCATAGACCAAAGCAACTTTTGAATCATCCCCATTAAGGTCAATAACTCCAGCCTCAACCATTTCATGATATAAGTCATTTCCCTCTCTAGTTCTTTCACCTACACCTGCAAAAACAGAATATCCACCATGACCTTTAGCAATATTATTGATTAACTCTTGAATTAAAACAGTTTTGCCAACACCAGCACCACCGAACAAACCAACCTTCCCACCTCTTGGATAAGGTTCGAGTAAGTCTATAACTTTAATTCCTGTTACTAGTATCTCTTTCTCGGTTGATTGATCAACAAAGTCTGGGGCTTCCGCATGAATAGGTGCTTTTTTTGTTGTTTTAACCGGACCTCTTTCATCAATAGGCTCACCAATAACATTTATTATCCTTCCTAATGTCTCCGGACCTACAGGTACAGAAATTGGCTCTCCAGTATCTTTTACCTCTTGGCCTCTGACAAGCCCATCAGTCCCATCCATTGCTATACACCTAACAGTGTTTTCTCCAAGATGCTGTGCTACTTCTAGTATCAGTCTATTTCCTTGATTATCTGTTTCTATAGCGTTCATAATTGGAGGCAAAGACTCATTAAATTGCACGTCTACTACCGCTCCAGTAACTTGACTAATTTTTCCTATAGCATTTGATGACATAAAAAAACTCCATTAAATTAAATTAAATTGCTTCAGCCCCAGAAATTATTTCAATCAACTCACTAGTGATAACAGCCTGTCTAGTTCGATTATAGACTAAGGTTAGATGATCAATCATTTCACCAGCATTTCTAGTAGCATTATCCATAGCTGCCATTCTTGCACCTTGTTCTGATGCTGCATTCTCTAGTAATGCCTGAAAAATTTGTACATTAATATTTTTAGGAAGCAAAACATCTAAAATCTCATCTTGATCCGGCTCGTAATCATAGTAAATGTTTTCAATAGAAATATCTTGATCATTTTCTCTTGACACATCATCTTCAATATTTGCTGGTATTAATTGGCTTGATGTTACAATTTGAGACATTACTGATTTAAATCTATTAAAATATACCTTACATATATCAAACTCATTATTTCCAAAGAGATCTATTATTTTTTTACCAATATCTTGTATGTCTTTAAATTGAATATTCTTATTTTCAGAAAAATCAAAAGTCTCTATTATAAGACTTCCATATTCCCTTCTAAGCATGTCTCTGCCTTTTTTTCCAATACATAAAAGCTTAACATTTTTATTATCTGCCTGCAGAAAAGTTATTTCTTTTCTTACCGCTCTAACAATTGAGGAATTAAACGCACCACATAGGCCTCTCTCTGAAGTTGCAACAACTAGAAGATAAGTTTCATTCTTGCCAGTGCCTACTAAAATTGGGGACAAACCAAGATTTTCACCTGATCCAGAGCTAAGAGATTTTAAAATTTTTCTCATCCTTGAGGCATATGGCCTGGAAGCCTCAACTGATTCTTGAGCTTTTCGTAGTTTTGAGGCAGCAACCATTTGCATAGCCTTAGTAATCTTTTGCGTGGACTTTACACTTCCAATCCTATTTCTAAGCTCTTTTAAACCAGACATAAGTACCTATCACTTTATTATATAACTTTATTTAACATTTCTAAAAATTCGATACAAATTCATCTAAAGATTTGCTTAATTTTTCGATAACATCCTCAGACAAATCACCAGAAGTTTTAATAGTATCTAAGATGTCTGAATGGTTTTCTCTAATATTTCTAATTAACTTCTCCTCAAACTCTGCAATTCTATTAAGATCAATATTATCTAAGTAACCTCTAGTACCAGCAAATATAACAATAACTTGTTCTTCTACTGGGTATGGAGAATATTGAGACTGTTTTAATAGCTCAGTCAGCCTTTCACCTCTACTCAGAAGCTTTTGAGTTGACACGTCTAAGTCAGATCCAAATTGAGCAAATGCGGCCATCTCCCTGTATTGAGCTAATTCTAACTTAATTGTTCCAGCAACTTTTTTCATAGCTTTAATTTGAGCGGCAGAACCAACACGACTAACAGACAGACCTACGTTTATTGCTGGCCTTATTCCTTGGTAAAACAAATCAGTTTCTAGAAAAATTTGACCATCAGTAATTGAAATTACGTTAGTAGGAATATAAGCAGATACATCGTTAGCTTGAGTTTCGATAATTGGCAAGGCTGTTAAAGAACCTCCACCATGCTCATCGTTCATCTTAGCAGCTCTCTCTAATAGCCTTGAATGTAAATAAAAAACATCACCAGGATAAGCTTCCCTACCTGGAGGCCTTCTTAATAAAAGTGACATTTGACGGTATGCTGTAGCTTGTTTTGTTAAATCATCATAAATAACTAACGCATGCATTCCATTATCTCTAAAATACTCACCCATTGCGCAACCACCATAAGGAGCCAAAAATTGTAAAGGTGCTGGTTCAGAAGCAGTAGCAGAAACTACAATTGTATATTCCATGGCACCAGCATCCTCAAGAGTCTTCACTACTTGCGCTACCGAAGACCTTTTTTGTCCAATCGCAACATAAATACAATATAATCTTTTTGTTTCGTCTCCAGATTCCCAATTCTTCTTCTGATTAATTATTGTATCAATTGCAACAGCTGTTTTGCCAGTCTGACGGTCACCAATGATAAGCTCTCTCTGCCCTCTCCCTACAGGGACAAGAGAATCAAGGGCCTTCAAACCTGTTTGCATTGGCTCATGAACTGACTTCCTAGGAATAATTCCTGGGGCTTTAACATCAACCATTCTTCTCTCAGTTGAATTTATTTCTCCTTTACCATCTATTGGGTTACCAAGAGGATCAACAACTCTACCTAAAAGTTCTTTTCCAACTGGAACGTCGACGATTGCACCGGTTCTCTTTACGGTTTCACCTTCCTTAATATTTCTGTCGTTTCCAAAAATCACAACACCGACATTATCATCTTCCAAGTTAAGGGCCATTCCTCTTGTGCCATCATTAAACTCAACCATTTCACCAGCTTGAACTTGATCAAGTCCATGAATTCTGGCTATTCCATCTCCAACGGATAACACTTGGCCTACTTCAGATATTTGTACATCAGAATTAAAATTATCAATTTGTTTTTTTAATATTGCAGAAATTTCTGCTGCGCGAATTTCCATTAACCAGAACCTTTCATTGCGTTACTTAAACTTTTAAGTTTAGTTTTGATTGAACTATCTATCATAATTGAACCAACTTTAATTAGAACTCCACCAATTAGAGCTTTATCAATTTTAGTCTTTAGTCTAAATTTTTTTCCTGAAATTTTTTCTAAACTTGATTTAATAACCTCAACCTGATTCTTTTCAAGTTCTTGAGAAGAGGTTACTTCAGCAAAGGCCTCACCTCTATTTTTAGCTAGCAAACGTTGGAAGGCTCTAATCATTTCAGATAATTCTGACAATCTTCTATTTGAAGAAATAAGTCCAACAAAATTTCTAGACAAAACATCCATACCAGTTCTTTCAGTTAATTCTGACATTGTATTTATATGATCTTCTTTACTAATAACTGGGCTATTAATCATATGATTCAGTTCAGGACTATCAGATAACATCTTTGTAATTTGTTCTAAGTCTTCACCAACCCTATCAACCGCACCTCTTTCTGCAGCAAGCTCAAAAAGTGCTTCAGCATACCTTTTTGAAATAGTTGATGTTTCTTCCAATGTTTCAGACAATTTATCCGTCCCTAATATTCTTTGTCTATCCCTAATAATAACTTTTATTTTTTGTTTGTTGACCTCAGTGTATAAAAATACATAAGTTATATATAGTCCTAATTGACTTTTAATTGGGATACCTAGCACAGAGGGATATACTTCGCAACTAGGTCATCACTCAAATTTTAACACATAAATAGGAATAATCATATTATTTTTTCTATACAAGTAACTGATTTTTAATAATAATTTTAATGAAAAACCTCAAATTATGCAAAAAAAAGAAATAGCAATAAATGTAGAAAACCTCTCTAAAATTTACAAAAATGGCGTAAAAGCTATTTCTGGCGTTTCTTTTTCTGTAAATTTTGGAGAGATATTTGGTCTTCTAGGGCCAAATGGTGCAGGAAAAAGCAGTACCGTTAGAATATTATCAACATTATCTAATCTTTCAGATGGAAGCGCACACATAGCAGGACAAAATGTAACTAAATCTCCAACAGAGGTAAGACTCTTAACAGGATATGTGGCTCAATCAACAGGGGTGGATGCTTGGGCAACAGGAAAAGAAAATCTACTTCTTCAGGCACAATTAGAACGAGTTCCAAGAAAAAAGATTAATAAAAGGGTAGACAATCTACTAGAATGGGTTGGCTTAAGCTCTGTGTCAAGAAAGTTAGTTAAAACATACTCAGGTGGAATGAAAAGGCGGTTAGAAATAGCTATGGGTCTAGTTCATGAGCCAAAAGTTCTTTTTCTTGATGAGCCGTCTACCGGCTTAGACCCAGAATCAAGAAGGAAACTCTGGAATGATCTTAAATACCTTCAAAAACAAAAAAAAATTACAGTTCTTCTAACTACTCACTACCTGGAAGAAGCTGACTATCTTTGTGATAGAATAGCAATAATTGATAAAGGCAAAATTGTTGCCAAAGGGACACCATCAGATCTAAAATCAAAGATCTCAAGTGATATAGTAACTTTAGAGATAGATAATCAAATTGATTTAGCTTCAAATATTTTAACGAATTTACATGGTGTAAATTCAACCAATGTAGAAGACGATAAAATTGTTCTTCAAGTCAATAATGGAAAGAAAATTCTCCCTTCACTTGTTTTAGAGCTTCAAAAAAAATCCATTAATATAGTATCTTTTAGTTTTAATTCACCATCACTTGATGATGTTTACCTTAAATTTACTGGACACAGGTTTGAAAAGGATAATTAATTAATTAATTAATTAATAAATCATATAGGAAAAATGTATATATTCATATTTGATACGTTACAACTATTAAAAAGACATACGCTAGCAACATTGAGGCTACCTATATGGATTGCTGTAACTCTTATTCAACCTGTAATATGGCTAACTATTTTTGGGCAATTATTCCAAAAAGTTGTAGAAATACCAGGCTTCGATAGTAACTCATATATAGCCTTTCTTACCCCAGGTGTAGTCATAATGACAGCAATGTTTGGATCGGCTTGGTCAGGAATGGGCCTTATTTATGACTTGAACTTAGGAGTAATGGATAGACTTCTCTCAACACCTGTTTATAGAGGCGCCATTATTGCGGCCAGAGTACTCCATGCTTCTTTGACTGTACTAGTTCAATCTATAATAATATTAGTATTAGGGTATATTTTAGGAGCAAAAATCGAAAGTGGTATTTTTGGAATACTTGGAATTTTAGTTTCAGCTATTTTAATTGGTTCGGGGTTTTCAGCTTTATCAAGTGGTTTAGCATTACTAACAAAAAGGGAGGAGAATCTTATTGCTATTATTAATTTCTTTGGATTACCTCTTACGTTTTTATCAGCAGCTTTTATGTCTGAAGCTCTAATTCCAAATTGGGTAAAAATAATTTCTATTTTTAACCCTGTAAACTGGGCAGTAAGTGCTGCTAGAAATTCTATTTCAGGTGATAATTGGTCTGCAGTAACATTTAATTGCTTTTTACTCTTAGTTTTTGCATTGTTAACATACTTTTTTGCTACGTTAGCTTTTAAAATATATCAAAAAACTCATTAATTAAATCTTATAAAAAAGTATAAGGGTCTATATCTATTTGTACTTTCACTCTCTTTGGATATCTATTAAATAAAATCCAATTTTTGATATAAGATTGCAATTTAGCACTTCTGCTTGCTTTTAAAAGAATTCTAAATCTATACCGTCCTCTTAGAAATTTAATTGGGGCTGCAACTGGTCCAAATAGCTGAATATCTTCTATTTTGGGAGCAATTTTTGATAATTTTTGGGCAAGTGCCATCGCTTCATTCTCATCTGAGGAAGAGATAATCACAGAAGCTAATTTTCCAAATGGAGGCATAAGATTTGACTTTCTGTTATCTAACTCATTATCAAGAAATTGATCCCTTAAACCTTTTTTTATTGATTCCATAACCGGATAATTTGGATAATAAGTTTGAATAAACGCTGAGCCACCAAGTTTTTCTCTGCCAGCTCTTCCAGAAACTTGATAAAGCAATTGAAAAGTTTTTTCATTGGCTCTTATGTCCCCACCAACCAAACCAATATCACCATCTATAACTCCGACAAGAGTTAAATAAGGAAAATGATGACCTTTAGACATAACTTGAGTTCCAATAATTATATCAACCTCACCTTTTTTTATTCTCTCAAAGGAATTTGATGTTTCTTTATGATTTACTAATAAATCACTAGAGAGCAACTCTTGTTTTGCTTCAGGAAAAACTTGACTTACCTCTTCTGACAGCCTTTCAATTCCAGGCCCAATTAATACCAATGAATTTTCTGTATCACATTTTGGGCATTTTTCAGGATAATTGATTGAATAACCACAATGATGACATAATAATTTATTTAGTGATTGATGCATTACAAGCCACGAGCTGCAATTATTACACTCTAATCTATAACCACATTTTTTACATAGAGTAAGTGGAGCATAACCCCTTCTATTAAGAAATAGCATGGCTTGCTCCTTATTTATTAAGCATTTTTTTATTTCTTCTATGAGACTATTAGAAATCCATTTCTTAGGAGTTTTTTTTTCGTTATTTAAATCAATTATTGAAATACTGGGAAGTTTGGCGCCCCCATATCTTTCCTTTAGTTTTACTAAACTATATTTTTTTATCTTTACGTTATAAAGTGTTTCTAATGATGGAGTAGCTGATACTAATATTATTGGTTTATTTAATATATTGGCTCTAACTATAGCCATATCCCTAGCATTGTAGATGACATTCTCTTGCTGCTTATAAGATGGGTCATGTTCTTCATCTACAATAATTAAATCTAAATTTTTGAAAGGAAGGAAAAGTGAAGATCTAGCTCCTACTACAACTTTTACTTGCCCAGTTGAAATTTTTTTCCAAGCATTAACTCTGTCTTTCTTTCCAATACTTGAATGCCATAAAATCGGCTCCACACCAAATCTTTGATAAAATTTTTGTAACCACTGCTCAGTTAAAGAAATCTCAGGTAACATAATAAGAGCTTGATTACCTTTCTTAATTACCTTAGAGATTGCTTCAAAATAAACCTCAGTCTTTCCGGATCCAGTAACTCCATCAAGAAGTATAACAGAAAAGTTATTTTTATTTATTTCATTCATAATTTTCCCAGAAACTAATAATTGCTCTTTCGTAAGTTCAGGTATAGTTTCATTAAAATTTTCCTCAAAGAGTAATTCATTTTCTTTAATAATTTTTTCCTTTACGTAACCTTGCTTTATTAAAACTTTTAAAATATTTTTTGATACATTAGTAAATTTAATCACTTCTTCTAAGGTGCAACCTGGTTCTTTCTCGATGAAATTTATTATCTTTGATCTCCCTTCTGTTAATCTTTTTGGAATATGCCCACTGAAAAATAATGTTTTTTTTATATCATGATTTTTTGAAAAATTTAATGGGGGCATCGCTAGCTTTAATACTGATCCAAGAGGAGCTAAGGTATAATTAGAAACCCACTCAATGAGCAATAATAAGCTTTTTGACATAGGAGGTATATTTTGTTTTTCTATTACTTTTTTTAATTTTATTGAATCAACTGTTTTTTTAGGGTGCTTGTCCCAGACAACCCCTATAATAATTTTTTGACCAAGAGGGACACTAACGAAATCTCCAAGCGATAAAGAAGAATTCTGTGAAGCAAAATACTGAAAAGGCTCATCTATTTTATAAGGAACCATTACAGAAATAATCTTTTGTTGATTGGATCTAGATTTATTTATTCCCATAGAGTATTATTCAAATCAGAAATTAATATTATATTTTATTCTACAATAATCATACTGTTCATAAATCTAAAAATTAGATAAAGCGATAAAATTTTATGAAGTTTTTTATAGATACTGCAAATATTGAAGAAATTAAAGAGCTTATTCCATTCGGTATTATAGATGGAGTTACTACAAACCCATCTTTAATTGCTGCTAGTAATAGAGATATATTTGAAGTGCTGGATGAAATATGTGGTCTTGTTTCTGGTCCTATAAGTGCTGAAGTTACAGCAACTGATTATAATGAAATGATAAAAGAGGCTAAAAAATTAGTCTCTATTTCAAAAAATATCGTCATAAAAGTACCATTAACTAAGGATGGTCTAAAAGCTTGTTCTGAGTTGAGAAATAAAGATATAAATGTAAATGTTACTTTGTGTTTTAGCCCATCTCAGGCACTTATAGCTGCAAAATGCGGAGCAAGCTATATTTCCCCATTCATTGGAAGACTTGACGACATTAGCCATGATGGAATGCAACTTATTCAGGACATAAGGTCTATCTATGATAATTACCCTGAGTATGATACTCAAATTCTTGCAGCCTCTTTAAGGCATCCTAATCACTTAGTGGAAGCTGCTTTAGTAGGTGCAGATGTCAGCACTCTTCCGCCTAACATAATTCATAAATTGTTTAATCATCCCCTTACTGACCTCGGCCTTAAAAGCTTTTTAGATGACTGGGCAAAAAGCAAACAAATAATCAATCCAAAATAATAAAATGACTAAGAATCAAACAAATAAAAAAAATAATCTTAAAATTAAGATTGATGATATTAAAGATTTTTTGGAAAAAAATCCTAAAATTTTCAGAGATAAACCTGAGCTATATGAATTTATTTCACCCCCATCAAGAAGTAAAAATAACATAATAGATATACAACAGCATATGATTGAATCACTGCAAAAAAATATTTCTAAATTAAAAAAAAGTAACTCTGAATTAATTTCTCTAAGTAAAGAAAATCAAATAAGCCAAGAGAAAATTAATAACGTTGTGCTAGAAACTCTTAAGGCAAGGTCTTTAGATGAATTATTTAAATTTATCCTGTATAACTCTGAAAAGCTATTAGACATTGATTATGTTAATATCATTTTTGAGAAAACAGAAAACAGTGAAGAATATAATTTTGATAAAAAGATTGTATTTGTTGAATCAAAACAACTTAAACCATTCATTAAAGAAAATGATTATGTATTTCTATCTAAAACTTCAAGAAATAATGAGTTTTTTTTCACAGGCGCCCAAGAAAAAATTCTCTCAAGTGCTATTATTAAATTAAAATTATATAAAAATTCACCGGCTGTTTTCTTAGTTTTAGGATCAAAAGAATCAGAAAAATTTAACGAAAGACAAGGAACAGAACTACTAAAGTTCCTTAGGGAAGCCTTGAACTCATATTTTAAATTATGGTTAAATCAATAGAAAAAAATTATATTAAACCCTACACAGTACGTCTAAATAAAATAGTCAAAAATGATTTATTATCTGAGATCAATAATTTTTTTGATTGGGTATTATTTGAAAAGGGTCTTGCTGTAAACACATTAAAAAGCTATTCCAATGATTTAACAATATTTTTTCTTTTTTTATCAGATTTTTTAGGAAAAGAAATTTCTAAGGATGATTTAGAAAAAATAACATTAATGGAGCTCCGTTCTTATCTTGCAAAAAGAAAAAAGGACGGGTCTATTAATGCTTCATTAGCTAGATCTATTTCGACAATTAAAAGTTTTTTTAAATTTCTAAACAAAAATAAAGTTATATCAAATACTAATATCTTCCAACTTAGATCTCCTAAAAGAAAAAATAACTTTCCAAAACCCTTGTCTGAAAATGAAGCAAAATCTTTTGAAAATGAAATAAATAATTACAATCAAAATGAATGCTGGTTAGTTAAGCGTGATATAGCATTATTTTTTATTTTATATGGCTGCGGCCTAAGGATTGATGAAGCATTACAATTAAATCAGAATATTTTGCCTATTAAGGACTCTATTAAAGTTATTGGAAAAGGAAAAAAAGAGAGACTTATCCCTGTTTTACCAGTTATCTCTGAACAGGTTCAATCATACATGGATAATTGTCCTCACAAAAAATCTCCAGAAAGTCCAATTTTTTATGGTAAATACGGAAAGAGGCTTAATCCAGGAGTTGTTCAAAGAAAATTTAGAGAAGTAAGAAAAAAGTTAGATTTACCAAAATCCGCAACACCTCACTCACTAAGACATAGCTTTGCAACACATCTAATGGTGAAAGGTGGTGATTTAAGAACTATTCAAGAGTTGTTGGGACACTCATCGCTATCAACAACACAGCTATATGCTGAAGCAGATAATGATTATCTTTATAAAGTGCATTCTTCCAAACATCCAAGAGCTTAGAATCAACTTATATGATTGAGTAAAGTTTTACCTATATTTGCAGGTGAGTCCGCAATAATGATTCCAGCAGACATCATTGCAGCAATTTTTTCTTCTGCACCACCCTCTCCGCCAGAGATAATTGCTCCAGCATGACCCATCCTCCTTCCAGGAGGAGCTGTCAAGCCAGCGACAAAACCAACAGTTGGTTTTTTAATCTGTGACTTTTTTACCAACTCTGCTGCCTCCTCTTCTGCACTTCCACCAATCTCACCAATCATAATAATCGAGTCAGTTTCATCGTCGTTAAGAAACATTTTTATACAATCTACAAAACTAGTTCCATTTATCGGATCTCCACCAATACCCACACATGTTGATTGACCTAATCCAACCGCAGAAGTTTGAGCAACAGCCTCATAAGTAAGAGTTCCAGATCTTGAAACTATTCCAGTTTTACCTTTTTTATGAATATGCCCAGGCATAATCCCGATTTTACATTCATCTGGTGTGATTATACCAGGACAATTAGGCCCTATTAACCTAGAACGGGAATTAAGAAGAGATTTTTTTACTGCTATCATATCTATTACCGGAATGCCTTCAGTTATACAAATGATTAAACTAATTTCTGCATCAATTGCCTCAAGAATTGCATCTGCTGCAAAAGGTGGAGGAACATATATAACAGTTGCATCTGCCTCAGTAGAAAATTTAGCTTCATGAACAGTATTAAATACTGGCAAACCTAAATGCTTTGAACCACCTTTACCAGGAGTGACCCCTCCTACAACCTTAGTTCCATATTTTAGAGCTTGCTCAGAATGAAACGTGCCTTGAGAGCCAGTAAAACCCTGACAAATAACTTTTGTTTTTGAGTTAACAAGAATACTCATTAATTCTTTCCGATTGATTGAACAATTTTTTTCGCTGCATCACCAAGATTATCAGCAGAAATTATCTGAAGATTAGAATTCTTTAGAATTTCTTTACCTTCTTCCACGTTTGTCCCCTCTAGCCTAACAACTAAGGGAACTTCTAAATTTATTTCTCTTGCAGCAGATACAACCCCATTTGCAACAATATCACATCTCATAATACCACCAAAAATATTAACTAAAATTCCTTTAACATTTTTGTCAGACATAATTAGTTTAAATGCCTCAGTTACTTTCTCTTTGGTTGCTCCACCGCCCACATCTAAAAAATTAGCAGGTTCTCCTCCGTTCAATTTTATTATATCCATCGTAGCCATTGCCAGACCAGCACCGTTTACCATGCAACCTATGGAACCATCTAACTTTATATAACTTAGATCATACTTAGATGCTATTAACTCAACTGGATCCTCTTCAGTTTCATCCCTATAATTTAGAATATCTTTCTGGCGAAATAGAGCATTATCATCAAAATTCATTTTTGCATCAAGAGCAATTAGTGAATTTTGCGAAGTAACTACTAATGGGTTTATCTCCAATAGACTGGCATCCGATGATTTAAATGCATTATAAGCAGAAGATAAAAAAGACTGTAGCTCTTTAAAAAAACTTCTATCCAATTGCAGAAAATAGGCTAATCTTCTAACATGATACGGCATCACTCCCTCAGAGTTATCCAGGTGGATTCTGAGAATTTTATCTGGCGAATTATTTGCTACTTCTTCTATATCCATCCCTCCTTCGGTTGAAGCAAGACAAATAATACTCGATGATTTTCTATCAATTAGAATACTAAAATATAATTCTCTAAGTATTTCCGCACCTTGTTCAATATAAATTTTATTAACTTTTTTTCCCTTTGGACCAGTTTGCGGAGTAACTAAATTCATTCCAAGAATCTTTGAAGATTTCTCAATTAATTCAGATTTAGACTTCGCAACCTGAACACCTCCTCCTTTTCCCCTTCCACCAGCATGAATCTGAGCTTTAACTACCCATATTTTGCCACCTAAGGTATCAGCAATTTCATCAACATCATCCAGAGTAGAGGTAGCTTTACCTTCAAGGATTCTCACTCCATATTTTTTTAAGATCTCTTTGGCTTGATACTCATGAATATTCATAGCTTTAATTATTTTTCTTACTAATCTTTTTTTCAATATTTTTTATTGATTCGACAAGGCCGCTAACTGCTTTAACTGATTTGTTAAACATTGCTGTCTCACCAGAATTAAGCTTAATCTCTATAATTTTTTCTACACCCCTTGATCCAATTACAACCGGTACCCCTACATATAAACCTTTTACATTATATTCTCCATTTAAATATGCAGCGCAAGGAAGTATTCTTCTCTTATCATAAAGATACGACTCTACCATTGTTATAGCTGAGGCAGCTGGTGCGTAGTATGCTGACCCTGTTTTAAGCAAACTAACTATTTCTGCACCTCCGTCCCTAGTTCTCTGAACAATAGCTTCAAGTTTTTTATTTGTTATCCAACCCATTTTAACTAAATCTGGAATAGGAATACCAGCAACTGTTGAATACCTTACAAGAGGGACCATGGTATCTCCGTGGCCACCCAGTACAAAAGCACTTATATCTTCAACTGAAACTTTAAATTCTTCCGATAAAAAATATCTAAATCTTGCGGAGTCAAGAACCCCGGCCATTCCAACGACTTTTTTATGATTAAGACCAGAGTATTTCCTTAGTGCCCAAACCATTGCATCTAAGGGATTAGTTATACAAATAACAAACGCATCAGGAGCAAATCTCTTAATGCCTTCACCAACAGATTTCATAACTTGTGTATTTATTTCAATTAAATCATCTCTGCTCATACCAGGCTTTCTGGCAACCCCGGCAGTAACAATAATAACATCTGCCCCCTTGATTTTGGAATAAGACTTGGTTCCCTGATAGCTTATATCAACTCCTTCAACTGGTGTAGACTCAGCTATATCTAGAGCTTTTCCTTGTGATAATCCATCAGCTATATCAAAAAGAATAACGTCTCCAAGCTGTTTTAATCCAATCAAATGAGCTAATGTTCCACCAATATTCCCTGCTCCAATTAGAGCAATTTTTCTCCTAGTCATACTCACTCCTCAAAAACAAAAACATTTGAAAATAATTTTTTAAAAAACTATTGATTTTTTTAGTAATTTAAATACCTATATGATCTGGTTTAATTGGTAAATAAATAAAATCTCTGTATATGTAAGATTAACCAATTTTAGGGAAAAAATATGAATAAAAAGTCCGATATAAGTGAAGAAAAGCACAATTTTCAAGCTGAAGTTAGCAAACTTCTGCATATAGTAGCTAACTCTCTGTATAGTGACAAAGAGGTTTTTCTTAGGGAATTAATATCAAATAGCTCTGATGCATGCGATAAATTACGCTACGAGAGTGTCACAAAACCTGAGCTTATCTCCAATGATGCAAAATTTAGAATAGAAATAGAGGTTAATGAAAAAAATAACACTCTAGAAATTTCTGATAATGGAATTGGAATGAATAAAGCCGAACTTACCGAGAATTTGGGGACAATTGCAAGATCCGGTACAAGTGCATTTGTAGAAAAAGCATCAGAAAATGAAAACCATGATAATGTATCATTAATCGGACAGTTTGGAGTGGGTTTTTATGCCACCTTCATGGTCTCAAAGAAAGTTGAAGTAATATCAAAAAAAGCAGGTGTTGATGAAGCTTGGAAGTGGACATCTGATGGGCTTGGTAATTTTACTATTCAAAAATCAGATAGGGAAATAAGAGGGACAACAGTAGTCCTTCATTTAAAGAAAGAAGAAAAAAAATTCCTCGATAAGTCGGAACTAAAAGTTATAATTAAAAAGTACTCAGATCATATTGGAGTGCCAATTATAATTAAGGGAGAAAAAGAAGAGGAGATAAATTCCGCCTCGGCATTGTGGACAAGGCAGAAATCTGAAATATCTAATGAACAGTATAAAGAATTTTATCATCACGTTGGCCAAAGCTATGATGATCCTTGGCTGACTTTACACACAAAAGTTGAGGGAAAAATAGAATATACTTTACTTTTATTCATACCCTCAGTTAAACCGTTTGATTTGTTTGATCCTGCTAGAAAGCATAACGTCAAACTTTATGTAAAAAAAGTTTTTGTCACAGATGAAATGCCTGGGCTTGTTCCGCCCTACTTAAGATTTTTAAAGGGTGTAGTAGATTCCGAAGATTTAAATCTTAATATCAGCAGAGAAGTTTTACAGTCGAGCCCATTAGTCCAGAAAATTCGCAAAGATATTATAAAAAGAATATTTAAAGATTTAAAAAAGAAATCTGAGAAAGAGTCTGACCACTTTTTAAGTTTTTGGAAGAATTTTGGTGCTGTTTTAAAAGAAGGACTTTACGAAGATCCAGATATGCGTGAAGAAATATTTAATATAGCTAAATTTAAGACAACAAATAAAAGCGAGTGGACTACTCTAGATGAGTACATAAAAAGAAAGAAAGAAACACAAAATGACATTTTTTATATTACTGGAGAAAATGAACAAACAATTATAAAAAGCCCACAACTTGAAGCTTTCATTTCAAATAATATCGAGGTTTTACTCCTAACAGAATCGATAGATAGTTTTTGGACTAATATTATCACTGAACATAAAGGAATAAAATTTAAATCTGTAACTCAGTCCTCACAAGAGTTAAACTCAATAATTGAAAACAATTCTGAAAAAGACGAAGGTAATGAGAATAATACAGACCAAGATAATAATAGCTTAGTAGCTTTATTAAAAATAAACTTACAAGATCAAGTTAAGGATGTCAGAATTTCCAAAAGACTAGTTGAAAGTCCTGTATGCCTTATAGCTGATGAAGATAGTATGGATATGAATGTAGAAAAATTATTACAACAACAAGGCAGAATAAATGAGATTTCTAAAAAAATTCTTGAAATAAACCCTAATCATGAATTGCTAAAATCAATAACCATGATTTCAAAGGAAAAAGGTGGGGCTGAAAAACTAAAAGATATATCATTCCTCCTGCTTGATCAGGCAAGAATTCTGGAGGGAGATCCTCCTTTAGATCCTCAACTTTTTGCTAAAAGACTTAGTAGGACCATGCTTTCTGGTATATCTGCTAAAAAATAAAATAATCAATTATTTTTTTTACTATCCTTAATCATATTTCTTAGAACATAGTGAAGGATTCCACCATTATTAAAATACTCAACCTCATTTGAAGTATCAATTCTGCAGAGAGTTTCAATAGTTTTTGTTTTACCAGACAGATATTTTATCTTGCAATGTATCTTCATACTAGGTGATATACCCTTGTCTAAACCATAAAAATCAATCAATTCGTCCCCCCTTAGAGATAATTTTTTTCTACTCTGACCACCAATGAACTGAAGAGGTAATATTCCCATTCCTACAAGATTTGACCGGTGGATCCTCTCAAAACTCTCAGCTAAAACTATTGATATGCCCAATAAAGAAGTCCCCTTAGCAGCCCAGTCCCTTGATGATCCGGTTCCGTATTCTTTACCAGCAATTACAACAAGAGGTGTATTCTCTTTTTTATATTCCATTGCAGCATCGTAAATTGATACTTCTTTTTTGCTAGGATAATGAACAGTATATCCACCTTCTGTTTTAGGGACCATCTCATTTCTGAGCCTAATGTTAGCAAAGGTCCCTCTCATCATCACTTCATGATTGCCTCTTCTTGATCCGTAAGAGTTAAAATCAACTAACTTTACTTTATTCTTTTTCAAGTACTTTCCAGCAGGGCTATCTTCTTTAATAGCACCAGCTGGTGATATATGATCGGTCGTAATAGAATCTCCTAAGAGGGCTAAAATTCTTGAATTATTTATATTAGTTTTCAATTCAATTTTTTTATCAATATTTTTGAAATAAGGAGGCTTCTTTACATAGGTTGATTTTGATGACCAGTTATAAGTCTTAGATTTAATTGTTTTAACTTTTTTCCATTTTGCATCGCCTTCAAAAACACTCTTGTACTGGCTTTTAAACATTGATGGTTTAATAACTTTTTTAATCATTTTATTTATATCTGAGTTATTGGGCCATATGTCTTTTAGAAAAACATTTTCACCTGATTTATTAACTCCAATAGGTTCTTTTAATAAATTTTTATTCACGTTACCAGCAATAGCATAAGCCACTACTAATATTGGTGACGCTAAATAATTGGTTCGTGTAAGGGGGCTTACTCGACCTTCAAAATTTCTATTACCTGACAAAACTGATGATGTAACCAAGTCACCCTCAATAATCGCTCTTGATATTTCTTCAGATAAAGGGCCAGAGTTTCCAATACAGGTTGTACATCCATAACCGACAAGATTAAAACCTAGTTTATTAAAATATTTCTGAAGATCTGCCTGTCGCAAATACTCCGTAACAACTTTAGATCCAGGAGCTAAAGATGTTTTAACCCATGGTTTTACTCTCAAGCCAATTTTAATAGCATTTTTTGCTAATAACCCAGCACCTAACATTACAGCAGGATTAGAGGTATTTGTACAACTTGTTATTGCAGCAATTACTACATCTCCATTGCTTAACTTATAATTAGTACCACTTACTTTAGCGCTATTTAATTTTTTATTATTTTTTTTATTAGAGAGAAAAGCTTCTTCTGCAGATTTAAAAGATTTTTTAACGTCTGATAATAAAACTCTATCTTGAGGTCTTTTGGGGCCCGCTAGACTTGGCTGAACCGAAGATATATCTATCTCCAAAACATCTGTATAAATAGGATCAGGAGAATTGCTAGACCTCCACATACCTTGTGCCTTATAATATTTTTCAACTAATTTTATGAGTTTATTTGGCCTAGCAGTCGATCTCAAATAATTAATTGTTTCATTATCTACTGGAAAAAACCCGCATGTTGCTCCATACTCTGGAGCCATATTCGAAATAGTGGCCCGATCTGCAAGTGTGAGAAAGTTAAGTCCTTTGCCAAAGAACTCAACAAACTTTCCTACAACACCTTTCTTCCTTAACATTTCAGTTATTGTTAAAACTAAATCAGTTGCAGTAGTCCCTTCCCTTAATTTACCTAATAATTTACAACCAACAACATTTGGAACAAGCATAGAAATTGGCTGGCCAAGCATAGCAGCTTCAGCTTCAATTCCACCTACGCCCCATCCTAAAACGGCTAAACCATTTATCATTGTTGTATGACTATCAGTGCCCACTAAAGTATCTGGATAAATATAATTTTTATTATTAATTTTAGAACTCCAAACGACTTTAGCCAAATATTCTAAATTGACTTGATGGCATATACCTGTGCCAGGAGGGACAACTCTAAAGTTATTTGAAGCCGCTTGGCCCCATTTTAGAAATTCGTATCTTTCAATATTTCTAATATACTCTAAGTCAACATTTTTTTTAAATGCTTGAGGGTTTCCATAGTTATCTACCATAACAGAATGATCAATAACTAAATCAACAGGTGACAATGGGTTTATTCTATCAGGGTTTCCACCTTGAAAATCTACAGCGTCTCTCATTGCAGCCAAGTCAACTACTGCAGGAACCCCTGTAAAATCTTGCATCAATACTCTTGCAGGCCTGTAAGCTATCTCTCCGCTATTTCTTTTTTTATTTCCCCAATTTGAAAGGCTTTTGATATCTTTTAAAAAAACAGTTTCTCCATCCTCAAACCTGAGAAGGTTCTCTAATATTACTTTTAATGAAAATGGCAGCCTGGAAAGATCTTTGTTAAGCGATTTTTCTAGCTTTTTAAGACTGAAGTAAAAGTAATCACTATTTCCTATTGATAATTTAGTTTTAGTTTTAAGTGTATCCTGGCCTATTGAAATCACCCCTGACCCCCTTGAATATATAGTTTAAATCCATCAAAATTAGTTTTTAAAGCAAATTTATGAAGTTTAAAAGATAATACTATTAATTTTTTCAAAATTACCTTTAAGTAGATTTTATTTTTAAAATAACTTTATTTAAGTTAGGTTTTATATCAAAGATTAATACATATAAGCAAAGTGCAAGAATGAAAAATCATGAAAACTCAATAATATTGGAAAATGTATCCTGTGCAAGAGGGAATAGAACTGTAATTAATAATGTGTCATTAAAAATCACTTCAGGTAAAAACTTTATTATTAAAGGGCAAAATGGATCAGGTAAATCTACTTTCTTGAGAATGCTGGCAGGCTTCCAAAAAAATGTTAATGGCAAAATACTCTTTAACGGAGAAAGTATTTTTACTAATCAGCAAGAGTATCAAAATAATATTTTTTATTTAAGCGAGAACAACCCAATTAAGAATACTTTCTCATGCTATGAAAATCTTTTCTTCTGGGCTGAAATTGAAGGAATGGAAAATAATATTCAAGAAGCTCTAAAATTTCAAAAATTAGAAAATCTAAAAAATTTACCAGCTAAATTTTTATCAATGGGACAAAAAAGAAGACTGAACTTATCCAGATTAGCTATTACTCAGAAGAAAATTTGGCTTTTAGATGAACCCGTAAATGGATTAGATGAAGAGTCTATTTTGAGGCTTTGTGAGCTTATTAAAAAACATTTAGCCAACAAAGGAATTGTTGTAATTGCCACTCATGTGGATTTAAATTTAGAAACAGATACTTTTTATTTATAATATTTAAATGTTTAAAATATTCTTATCTATAGTTAAACGAGATTTAAAACTCTCATACAAACAAGGCAATACAAGTTTAAATATTGTAATCTATTTCTTTCTGTCTGTGAGCCTTTTCCCTTTGGGCGTTGGCCCTGAAACTGAATTATTGTCTAAGATTGGGCCTGGTATAGTTTGGGTATCTGCTTTATTTTCAAGTGTTTTATCTCTTGATAAAATCTTTCAAGCTGATTTTGAGGATGGCAGCCTTGAAATATTTAATTTAACTGCAATTCCTCTCGAGTTTTTAGTATTGGCTAAGGCTCTTGCCTATTGGCTTACCTCAGGTCTTTTACTAGTAATTTTATGCCCAATATTCGGTTTAATTCTCTCTATGAGTTCAAAAAGTATACTTTATTTAACTATTACTATGTTATTAGGCACACCCACACTAATACTAGTTGGTTCAATTGGCGCTTCCCTAACGGTAGGTTTAAAAAGGGGCAGTATGTTAATTTCTTTATTAATTTTACCATTGTATATTCCTATTCTTATATTTGGAGTTAGCGCTATAGACGCATCAATTAATGATGTAAGCGCTAAACCACAGTTGCTTCTTTTAGGCTCTTTGTTATGCTTCTCGCTGGTTCTTTCACCAATTGCTTCAGCAGCAGGATTAAGGATTAATATGGAATAGATTAATTTAAATTATTTTGAATTAATGTTTTAATGCTAGAAAATCGATTGGATATTAGAAATTATATGAAAAAATTACATAAACTTGCTAACCCTGGAAAGTTTTATAGACTTTCAGAAAAAATTCTTCCTTGGAGTAATCTTCTTGCTATTTCCTTGTGTGCTTTAGGACTATATCTTGGTTTATTTATTGCCCCACCAGATTATCAACAAGGCGAATCAGTTCGAATAATATACGTACATGTGCCCGCAGCTACTTTAGCTTCTTTTGTCTATGCAATCATGGCTGTAGCAAGCGCAATATCATTTATTTGGAAAAACCCATTAGGAAATTTTATAGCTAAATCAGCTGCTCCAATTGGTGCAGTATTTACAATTATTGCCATTATAACAGGTGCACTGTGGGGGAAACCTACTTGGGGAACTTGGTGGATATGGGATGCGAGACTAACTTCAGTTTTAATATTATTTTTTCTTTATCTTGGATATATTGCAATTTGGCAAGTATTTGAAGACCAAAATAAAGCGGCCAAGGCTGCAGCGATAATTGCTATAGTAGGAGCAATAAACTTACCAATTATAAGATTTTCAGTTGATTGGTGGAATACTTTGCATCAAGGAGCAAGTATTATTCGATTGGATGGGCCTTCAATCCATCAAGATATTCTCATACCATTAATTTTTATGTGGTTGGGATTCTTAAGTTATTTAATATCATTATTAATTATTAGAATTCAATCTGAAATTACCCTACAAAAAATTAGAGCCATCCAGATATTGATATCTGAACAAAAATAATGAAGAAATAGGAAATATTATGAAAGAAATATATAATTTTTTTGAAATGGGAGGTTATGCTCTATATGTATGGTCTTCATTCGGTTTCACATTTATAATTATGCTAATACTTCTTGTAAAATCATATAAAGATAATAGATATAATAGGAAGATCTATCAAGATCTGAAATCTAACTCAATAAAACCAAATGAAAAAAATGTTAAAAAACCTCAAACCTAAAAGAAGAAGGCTTCTATTTCTATTATCTGGCCTTTTTATTTTAGGTATCTCTCTTGGTTTAGCACTCTTGGCTTTAAATGAGCAAGTTGATTTATTTTTAACCCCAACTTCTTTATCTGAAAAAGAAATTGAAACTAATAAAAGGTTTAAATTGGGCGGTCTTGTTCAAAAAAACTCTATAAAAAAATTGAAAGATGGAGTTACAACTCTGTTTATAATCACTGATAATAATATGAGTATAGATGCTCAATTCAAAGGTGTCTTGCCTAATTTATTTAGAGAAGGACAAGGAGTAGTTGCTGAAGGAAAATTAAATAGCAAAAAAATATTTATTGCTAATAAAATTTTTGCTAAACATGATGAAAATTACTTGCCTCCAGAAATAGCTGATGCAATAAAAAAAGAGGGGCAATGGAAAGGAAACTAAGATTTTAAATGACTGCTGAAATTGGACAATTTTGCATGATACTAGCACTTATCGTTGCCGCAACTCAGATTATAATCCCGCAAATTGGAGCGAGCAAGAAAGACTATGGTTTAATATTATTTGGCAAATATGCAGCAATTATTCAACTTTTTTTAATCTTAGCCGCTTTTTTATGTTTAATGTATCTTTATATTACATCTGATTTTAGCGTTTTAAATGTTTGGCAAAACTCACACAGCGAAAAACCTTTACTCTACAAAATATCTGGAGTTTGGGGAAATCACGAGGGATCTTTACTTCTCTGGGTTCTAATTCTTGCTCTATTTGGAGCTGCTGTAGCTGGATTTGCAAAAAACTTACCACCAACTCTTGTAGGAAGAGTAATTTCTATTCAAGCTGCTATCGGTTTTGGTTTTTTAATCTTGTTAATTTTTCTTTCAAATCCATTTGCCAGAATATCTCCAACACCAATAAACGGAAATGGTTTAAACCCTTTACTACAAGATCCAGGCTTAGCTTTCCACCCCCCTTTTCTATACCTTGGCTATGTAGGATTCTCTGTTGCCTTTTCTTTTGCAATCGCTGCTTTGATAGAAGGCAAAGTAGATGCGGCATGGGCACGATGGGTTAGGCCTTGGACATTAGCTGCATGGTGTTTTTTGACAATTGGAATATCCTTAGGTAGTTGGTGGGCATATTATGAGTTGGGATGGGGTGGTTGGTGGTTTTGGGATCCAGTAGAAAATGCTTCTTTTATGCCGTGGTTAATTGGAACAGCCCTTCTGCATTCCGCTATAGTTGTTGAGAAAAGAGATACTCTTAAAAGCTGGACAGTTCTACTTGCTATTCTTGCGTTCTCATTTAGTTTATTAGGAACCTTTATTGTTAGATCAGGTATTTTAAATTCAGTTCATTCATTCGCGTCTGACCCTGGAAGAGGTGTATTTATTTTAGGGTTTTTAATTTTAACAATTGGAGGCTCTCTCTCTTTATATACCTGGAGAGCTCCAAAACTCAAAGGCGGAGGCCTTTTCGCTCCTATTAGTAGAGAAGCTTCACTAGTAATTAATAATCTTCTTTTAATGTCTGCAACCGCTACAGTTCTTTTAGGTACTTTATATCCATTAATTCTTGATGCTATTTCTGGGGAAAAAGTTTCTGTTGGCCCACCTTATTATATCGGAACCTTCATTCCTATAATGACTCCACTAGTAGTTGTGATGGGTATTGCTCCAATGATTTCTTGGAAAAGATCTGACCTTCCAGGAGTTTTATCTAGGTTCAAGGCATGCATCTTAATTACAATAGCCGCAGGTATGATTACATTATTTTTTACATATAAAGGACCGATTTTAGCTGTCCTTGGTATTATACTTTCTGTATGGCTTATTAGTGGTTCTATTGCTGATTTTGTTGAGAGAATTAAATTGTTTAAAGTTTCTTATCGTGACTCTTTAATGAGAATAATTAATTACCCTAGATCTGCAATAGGAGGAACAATCGCACACGCGGGTGTAGGTATTTTGATATTTGGGATTACTATTTCATCTGCATTTGAAATAGAAAAAATTCAATCTGTTAAAAATGGTGACAGAGTCCAAGTTGGAGATTATATTTTTGAATTTAAAGGCACTGAAATATTCAAAGGACCGAATTATGATGCTATAAGAGGTAATTTTGATGTTTATAAAGGAAAAAATTTAATTATTAAGATGCAGCCAGAAAACCGTAAGTTCATTAATCCTGAAATGATTACTACTGAGGCCGCCATCTACCCAAAGAACCTAGGCGACTTATATGCTGTTCTTGGAGAAGAAAATTCTAACAATACCTTTTCAACTAGATTATATTACAAACCTATGATCAACTGTTTATGGATTGGATGCCTGTTAATGGCTTTAGGAGGGTTTGTATCACTTTCAGACAGAAAATATAGAATTGGTGCTCCTAGAAAAAAGCATACAGTTAAAAATAAAACACTTGGAATAACTAATTGAAAAAAAATTTACTTTTTATCATACCAATAATTACCTTTTTTTTATTATCAATTTTCCTAGCTATAGGCCTGTTCTTAAAGCCCAGAGAAATTCCCTCAGCATTGATAGGTAAACATGTCCCTTTATTTAACCTCCAACCTGTATCTGAGAAATTAAATGGATTGAAAGATTCAGACTTAGCAATAGGAAAACCAGTCTTAGTAAATGTATTTGCGTCTTGGTGTGGACCTTGTAGAATTGAACACCCTTTGTTTATGGAATTGTCAAGAAATCCTGATATAACAATTTTTGCTATTAATCATAAAGATAACCCATCTAATGCAATTAGATGGTTAGATTTATATGGAAACCCATATAAAAAAATTGGTTCAGATTTAGATGGAAGGATAAGCATAGATTTTGGGGTTTATGGTGTTCCAGAGACTTTTGTTATTGATGGAAATGGCTGTGTTCAGTATAAGCATATTAGCGTACTTACTAAAGATATTTTAGATAATGAGATTATTCCAAGACTTAAAGGTAAGAAACACGTAAAATGCAAAATAAAATAACTCAAAAATCTAAAATTTTTCTGATGCTAATATTCATATTTGTTCTTATAGAGAACAAGGTGCATTCAGAAGATAAAATTATTCAAATCGAAGTGTTAGAGGAAAGATCACAAAAAATTTATAAAGAAATAAGGTGTTTAGTTTGTCAAAATCAATCTATAGAAGACTCTAACGCTGGTTTAGCAAAACAAATTAAATTAATAGTCAAAGAGTTAATTATAAAAGGATATACCGATAAAGAGGTTCATAATTATTTAGTTGATAGATATGGTAATTGGATATTATTGAAACCACCATTTAATACTTCAACAGCAGCATTATGGCTCTTACCTTTTGCAATACTTTTATTAGCTATTTTTTCAGGAACATTCTATATTTTGAAAAAAAATAAGTTTAAAAAAAAGATGCCTGTTCTTCCATTAGAACATGATGAACAAAAAAAATTAAATAAAATATTAGATGATTTTTAATTAGGTTTGTTATGTCGATTTGGATTCTCATTAGTTCTATTACTGTTTTAACTGTCTTAATTCTAATTTTTCCTTTAATTTTTTATGATTTTAAAAAGAAAGATTTAGAAAATGAAAATGACTACGATATTAATATTTATAAAGATCAATTAAATGAAATTGAAAAGGATATTTATAGAGGCGTTTTATCAGAGGAAGAGTCGGCGTCAGCAAAAGATGAGGTATCAAGGAGAATTCTGACACAAATAGATTCAAGTAAGCTTGATCAAAAAAAACATGTTCATAATGCCCAAAAATTTAAATTAATTTCAATTACATTCTTGACACTTATGATTCCAATAATTGCGCTTAATTTATATTATATATTAGGGAACCCCTCATTGCCTAACAGTCCTTTTATAGAAAGCCCTAGTAACGAGAAGAACCTTGCTAAAAATAAAAATAACGCGGCTTCAAGTATTGAAGATTCTATTGTTCAATTAAAAGAACGTCTAAGTCAAAATGAAAAAGATAAAGACGGATGGCTTCTTCTAGGGCGCTCATATTTAGTAACTAGAGAACCTGACCAAGCAATTGTAGCATTTAAAAAAATAATAGATTTGGATCCATCATATAAAGAAGTATATTCATTTATAGGTGAGGCATTAGTTTTTAAGTCAGAAGGCGTGGTTAATGATGAAGCTATTAATTATTTCAATATAGCTCTTGATGATGATGATAAGAACCCAGCAAGCCGCTACTACTTATCTTTAGCGAAATTTCAAAGAGGAAAAATAAATATTGCATTTAATGAATGGCTTGAACTTGCAAGAGAAACTCCACCTAATACACCATGGTATCCATTATTACAAAAACAAATAGAAAATGCTGCAAATATATTAGGTGTCAAGTTAGAAAAAAATAATACTAATCAAGAAAATCTGTCAGGGCCGACTCAGGAGGATATTCAAGCTGCAGAAGAAATGTCTTCTGAGGATAGGAAAGAAATGATTACGGGTATGGTCAATAGCTTAGCTGAAAGACTGAAAAACAACCCAAATGATATTAATGGTTGGAAGATGCTAGCTAGATCTTACAGAGTTTTGGGACAGAACAAGAAAGCTGAAGAAGCTGAGAAAATGATAAAAAAATTAGAAAAATAAATTAATAATAATAATTTAAAATGCTTAATTTATTTTGTTAACCATGATTGGCTTAGGAAAAGGCCATATATTTAGGTTTTTCTATCTAAATAATTATGATTGACAAATAGTAAACAAAAAGTTTATTTTAAATTAACAAGAGGTAATACAATGGCACAAATAGGATTAGCAGGAGTCGGGGCTACCTTACCTTATGTAACAGGCCCATCACCTTCCGAAGTTCCTTCTAGAAGAGTTCAGGATCAACAATCAGCAAGGCCTGTGAAAGAAACTGAAGAATCTGATGATGGTGGAAGTAACTCTGGTCAAGTTGTTACAGAAGACGAAAAAATTCTTAGAGCTGAAGATGGTAACCGAAGGGCTGAGGAAGAAATTGACGCTGATAGGGAGCCACAAGTTGGCGACCAAGTAGATATCAGTATATAAATAAAGCACCTTTTCCCGAATCAAAAAATATCTAAGGCACTATAATTAGCAGCAGTGATAATAATTTTCCTTCAAATTACCGTCTTGAAACCCCTAAAGGCGATAATAAACAGAGAATAATTTGTAATAAATGTAATTATATACATTATATAAATCCAAAAATAGTAGTTGGTGGAGTTATAAGCTATAAAAAATCAATTTTATTATGCAAAAGAGCGATTGAGCCCCAAAAAGGGTATTGGACAATTCCTGCAGGCTACCTTGAAGAGAATGAAAGTACCGAAGAGGGCGCACTAAGAGAGATATATGAAGAGTCTGGCGTTAAACCGCAAATACAGGGCTTGCTTGCAATCTATAGTTTGAAACATATCAGTCAAATTCAGCTGATATATAAGTTTTTATCAATAAATAAAGATTTAAACCCAGGAGTAGAAACTGAAGAAGCTGATTACTTTGATTGGGAAAATATACCATGGAATGAACTTGCATTTCCAAGTGTCCGATGGGCATTAAATCACTTTAAAGAAGCTGAAGGAAAAGAATTTTTTATTCCAAAATCAAATCCCGATTAAATAATTTAATCATTTTTTTTATATTTATTAACCACCGAGAGTTGAAATAAAGAAAAAATTATTGTGATAGGCATAATTGCAAAAACCTTGAAGTTTACCCACATATCTGTACTCACAGTCCGCCAAACTATTTCATTCAAAATAGCCAGAAAAATAAAAAAAGATCCCCATCTATAGGTTAGAATCTTCCACCCAGCATCTTGAAGATTAAAAGCACCTTGAAATACAATTTTAAGGAAAAGTTTTTTAAAAGCCAGACCAGTAAATAATGCAAACGCAAACAGAAGATTTACAATAGTAGGTTTAATTTTGATAAATAATGCATCATTTAATAGAAGAGTTAAGCCCCCAAATATCAGAACAACAAAAGCAGTAACTAATGCAAGAATTGGGATTTTTCTCTCAATCAAATAAGAGCAACAAACTGATATTACAATTGCAACCATAAATACACTTGTTGCAGTAAAAATACCCCATCTAGAATTTGCAATAAAGAATAAAGCTAAAGGGCCAATTTCAATAGCTAATTTTACTAATTGATTTGGTAAAGTTTTTTGTTCATTCATAATAAACCTAATAATGCTCGAGAATAACTCTCCGGTTCAAATTCTTGCAAATCATCAATACCCTCACCAACGCCAATCGCATGAATAGGAATCGGATACCTCTCAGCTATAGAGACCAATACACCCCCTTTTGCTGTACCATCTAATTTAGTCATAATCAAGCCAGTTACTCCACAACTTTTATTAAATAATTCAACCTGGCTAATTGCATTTTGTCCTGTTGAAGCATCTAATACTAATAAAACCGAGTGAGGGCTTGTTTCATCAATCTTCTTTAATACTCTTGGTATTTTTTCTAGTTGATTCATTAGATCAGTTTTATTCTGTAATCGTCCAGCAGTATCAATTATTAATATATCTTTTTTTTCTTCTTTTGCAGTGACTAATGCTTCATAAGATAAAGCAGCAGCATCTGTTCCAGTAGGTTTTGTGATTATTTCAGACTTAGATCTATCGCTCCAAATTTTCAATTGGTCAATAGCTGCTGCTCTAAAAGTATCTCCAGCAGCAATTAAAACATTTTTATTTTTTTTTACAAAATTATTTGCTAACTTACCTATTGTAGTTGTTTTGCCAACACCATTAACTCCAACGACAAGAATAACATAAGGATCTCCATTATTCTCTGTATTTAAAGGTAAATACCGTAACTTTAAAATTTCGCTGACTTTTTTTGATAAGAACTCTCTTACTTTATTGGTGTCAAAATCGTTGAATTTTTCTTTAGATATCGAATCTACTATCTTCTTGGATATGCTTACACCAAAATCAGACGATATTAATAAATCCTCAAGATCCTCTAGGGTTTGAGGGTCTAATTTTTTTCCTTTAAACACTGTACTAAGGTTTTTACTTAAACCTGATGCAGTTTTATTAAGACCATTATTAAGTTTAGATACCCATTCCATATTATGCTACTTGGTTTTTTCCAATATCCCATTTAGTTTAAGTTGATCGGATGAAATTATTTTAAAATTGTGTATGGTGCCAGTTTCTAAATTAGAATTAAACTTAACGGGTATAAAACCCTCTGTATAACCTGCATTATCATCTTCAACAAGCACTTTTACTTTTTTGCCAACTAATGAATTAAAAAGCTTTTCTTTAGCAAAATTGCCAAAAAGCCTTAGAATTTTTGCTCTTTTTTTCCTTACATTCAATTCAATTTGAGGATATTTACTGGCATCTGTTCCCTCTCTAATAGAGTATGGAAAAACGTGTAAAAAGGTAAGCCCACACTCTTCAATAAGATCAAGCGTATTTTCAAACATTTCTTCATCTTCAAAGGGGAAACCGGCAATTAAATCAGCACCAAAAACTAAGTCAGATCTATCTCTCTTCAATTCTTTGCAAAGATTTATTATATCTTTACGCCTATGACGTCTTCTCATTTTTTTTAATATATTATCGTCTCCCGACTGAGCACTAAAATGAATGTAGGGCATTAATCTCTTTTCATTTATAATTAAATTAAAAAGTTCATTATCTATTTCCTTCGGGTCAATTGAAGAAAGCCTAAGACGAGATAAGTTTGGGACTCCACTTAAAATATATTTAATAAGCTTACTAAGAGTTATTTTATTTTTTAAATCTTTACCATAGTCTCCAATATCAACCCCAGTAAGAACAACTTCCTTGAATCCTTCTTTAACTAATAACACAATATTTTCTACTATATCCAAAGGATCAATACTTCTTGAATTACCTCTAGCAAAAGGGATAATACAGAATGAGCACCTATGGTTACATCCATTTTGTATTTCTAAGAAAACTCTCGCTCTATTATTAAAAGCATGAAGCATGTGGCTAGTATTTTCCTGAACTTTCATAATATCATCTACTTGATAAGAAGATTTATTTTCATGAAAAATATTTTTCTTAAGTTTATCTTTATTACCAACAACACCAGATACTTCAGGCATATCAAACCAAGATTTTGGATTAATTTGAGCCGAACAACCTGTAACAATTATTCTAGATGTAGGCTGTTCTTTTTTGTATCTCCTAACGGCTTGCCTAGCTTGTCTTTCAGCTTCACTAGTTACAGCACAGGTATTAAAAACTAAAGTATTAGTATCAACATTATTATTATTTTTAATTACTTCAGATTCAAAAGTATTAAGCCTACAACCAAAGGTCACAATATTTAGCTTATCATTTCTCACATTTTTATTTTTAATCATTAATCAACTTTCCTGAAAAGGAATACTCTGCTGGACCAGTCATAAAAATTTGTTCATTTTTATCAACATATATATTCAATTTACCACCAGGAAGGTTTACCTCAACATTTTTGTCACAATATTTTCTATAAATAGCCGCTACAACAGTTGCACATGCTCCTGTCCCACAAGCTAAAGTAATTCCAGATCCCCTCTCCCATACCCTTAATTTTATTGAAGATTTAGATTGCACATAGGCTAGATTAAAATTAATTTTCTTAGGAAATAATGGGTAATTTTCAACTACTGGACCTAGGTTTTCTAAATCAATTCTATAGGGGTCATCAACAAAATAAACGATGTGGGGATTGCCAACATTTAATACTACAGGGTTAGATATTATATTTCCTAAATTATCTTCAAAACTTAAATCTAAATTTAGAGGATCAAGTGGTTTCAATATAGGAATCTTATCCCACTTAAATTCTGGAATTCCCATACAAATTGAAACAGTTCCATGTAATTGTATATCACAATACAATATTTTATTTTCAGAAAATAACTGTATTTTTGATTTACTTATTCTATCCGCTAGGTATTTAGCAACACACCTTGCTCCGTTGCCACATGCTTCTGACTTAGTGCCATCAGAATTGAACACCACCATCTCTGCATCAGCAATATCAGATTTTCTAATTAGTAAAACTTGGTCACAACCAATACCTTTTCTTCTCTCGGATAGTTTAAGAATTAAATCTTTATCTAACGACAAATTATCTTCAATGGCATCAATAATGATAAAATCGTTGCCCAAACCATGCATCTTAGTAAAATTAATTCCCATAATACCCTTAAAAAATTAGAAAAACTTATAAATAAACTCCGTATTTGATTCTGCCTTGACTAAAAGCTGATAGCAAATTAATCTAATAACATAATCAAAAGTATAACTAAATACCGCTTTTTATATAAATAGCGAACACTAGTCCACGAGTTTCGTGCACTGGTGGTTTTTTGTTTGAATATTTATGAGGAAAAAACTTAGATGTTTCAAGGGTTACAAGATAAATTTGGTGAAATTTTAGGCAACTTAAAAAAAAGAGGATCTTTAAAAGAGTCAGACGTTAAAGAAGCTCTTCGGCAAGTAAGAATTGCTCTCTTAGAGGCTGATGTAGCATTACCTGTAGTAAAAAAACTTATTAAAGACATAGAAACAAAGGCTATTGGCCAAGAAATATTACGAAGTATATCCCCAGCTCAGATGGTCATTAAGATTGTAAATGATCATATGATTGAGGTCTTAGGAACCAAATCAGAGGATATCAATCTTAAAACGAGCCCCCCTGCAATTATATTAGTAGCTGGACTTCAAGGTTCAGGCAAAACAACTACAGTTATTAAACTTGCTCATAAGATTAAGAGTAAAATGAATAAAAAAGTCTTAGTCGCATCTTTAGATGTTTACAGACCTGCTGCTCAACAACAACTAAAAATCCTTGGAGAACAAGCAGATATTTCTTCTTTACCAATAATTGATGGCCAACTTCCCCTAGATATTGCAAAAAGAAGTATTAAGGCAGGAGCCCTACAAGGAACCGATGTCATCATTCTTGATACAGCTGGGAGAATGAATGTTGATGAAGCGTTAATGACAGAGCTCTCTCAAATTCATGCTACTGTTAAACCAATTGAAACATTGTTAGTTGCTGATTCCTTAACAGGTCAAGATGCAGTTAATATTGCAAAAGCTTTCAAGGAGAGAATAAATATTACTGGTATAGCATTGACAAGGATAGATGGTGATGCCAGGGGGGGTGCTGCAATAAGTATGAAGTCTGTAACAGGATGTCCAATAAAAGTTCTTGGTACAGGAGAAAAAATAGATGACTTAGAAAATTTTCATCCAGATAGAATTGTATCGAGAATTCTTGGAATGGGTGATGTTGTTAGTTTAGTTGAGAAAGCTAAAGAGACTATTGATGAAGAAGACGCGCAAAAATTAGAGAAAAAAATTCTTAAAGGTCAATTTGATCTCAATGATCTTCGTGATCAACTCCGACAGATGAAAAAAATGGGTGGAATGAGTGGGTTGATGACAATGCTTCCAGGGATATCTAAAGTTAAAAAACAGATGTCACAATCTAATATAGATGAAAAAATGTTACTTCATCAAGAGGCTATTATTAATTCAATGACTCCTAAAGAAAGGATTCATGTGAAAGTATTGAATGCCTCTAGAAAGAGAAGAATTGCTGCTGGTGCTGGAGTTGAGATACAAGATGTCAACAGAGTTCTCAAGCAATATAAACAAATGAGTTTAGTTATGAAGAAAATGAAAAAAATGGGGAAGAAAGGAAAAAATATCAACCCTGAAGCAATAAATAATTTGATACCAAATCAAAATTTTTTTAAACATTAATTAATATAAAGGATTTATACATTGTCTATTAAAATACGATTATCAAGAGGTGGAACAAAAAAGCGGCCTCACTATAGAGTTGTTGTAGCCGATACACGTAGCCCAAGAGATGGGCGATTCATCGAACGTTTAGGTACCTATAACCCACTTTTACCCAAAGATGACCCAAAACGGGTAACTCTAAATGCTGACAGGATTAAACATTGGATTGGAATGGGAGCTAAACCAACAGATAGAGTTTCTAAATTCCTTGGAATGGCAGATATAACTGAAATGCCAAAGCAAAAAAATAACCCTATTAAAGCTAAGCCAAAGGCAAAGGCTCAAGAGAGAGCAGCAAAATTAGCAGAAGCTAATAAAAAAGATGCGCCTCCTGTAGAAGAAAATCCCGATATAGAAAATAATAAAGCTGAAACAAAACCTGAAGAGGATACTAAACAAGAGAACCAATCTTCTGATGAAAAAGAAATAAATAAAAAAGAACAGAAGAATGATGAAACTGAAGTTGTAGCCAAGGATAAATAATAAGAATTTAATGATACTAATAACAATAAAGATTAATAATTGATAGTATGGTCTCTTTGTGGTTGAGAACTTAATATATATCGCAAAGATTATATCAACCCATGGAATTAAAGGTGAGTTTAAAATTTTCACATTCCTAGATAAGCCAACATCGATTGTTAATTATAAAAAACTATTTGATGAAAATGGTGATGAAATTAATGCTATTAATAAAGCCAGGATACATAAGAAGAATATAGTCATTGGTAGTATTTTAAATATTTCAACTAAAGCTAGCGCCGCAAACCTTTTAGGAAGAAAAATTTATATTAGTAAAGAAGAATTAAATAAAACAAAAGAAAACGAATATTATTATAATGAATTAATTAAGCTAAAAGTAGAAGATGAAGACGGAAATTTTATAGGAGAAATCATTAATGTTTACAACTTTGGGGCTGGTAATGTTATTGAAATAAAAAAACATTCTAACTCTGAAACATTTATGCTTCCATTTGATAAGTCGTTTTTTCCCAAAGTAATTTTAGGAGAAAAAATAATTGTTTCTCTTCCAATAGTTTAAATAGAGATAAAGATGTTATGAATAATGAAAATTATGAGAATAAACTGACTAGGATTGAGTTTAATATACTCACTCTTTTTCCCGAACTTTTTCCTGGCTCTGCAGGCATATCTATATTAGGAAAGGCTCTTGAAAATGGTTTATGGAAATTAAACACAGTAAATATAAGGCAGTTTTCTCAAAATAAATACTGCTCAGTTGATGATCCTCCTTTTGGAGGAGGACCAGGCTTGATAATGAGACCAGACATTCTTGGGCGAGCACTAGATCACGTAAACTCTAGTATAAATGATGATAAAAATCATAGAACCTTGTGCTTATCACCAAAAGGAAAAAGATTTCATCAAAATATTGCAAAAGATTTGTTAAATTCGGATGTAATCACTATTATATGTGGTCGGTATGAGGGCATTGATGAAAGGTTTGTATCTACAAGGAATATAGAAGAGATAAGTCTTGGAGATTTCATAACCTCTGGAGGAGAGCAAGCTGCATTAGTAATTATTGATGCTATAGTAAGACTAATCCCAGGAGTTTTAGGAAGAAAAGAAAGCTTAGAAAAAGAAAGTTTTGAAGAAAATTTGTTAGAGTACCCTCAGTATACTAGACCGGAGATATGGGAGGGAAAAAAAGTTCCTTCAATATTATTATCTGGGAATCATAAAGAAATAAAAAATTGGAGATTAAAAGAATCAGAAAGTATAACAAAATTACGAAGACCAGATTTATGGCAAGAATATATCGCACAAAAAAAGGTTTAGAAAAATGAATACCATAGAAGAAATTGAAAAAGAAAATATAGAGAACTTAACAAAAGAAAAAGAAATACCTGATTTTAACCCAGGAGATACTGTTAAAGTCCAAGTAAAAGTTGTTGAAGGACAACGTGAACGACTTCAGGCATTTGAAGGGGTTTGTATTGCTAAAAAAAATAGAGGCATAAACTCATCCTTTACAATAAGAAAGATTTCCTACGGGGAAGGTGTAGAAAGGGTTTTTCCTCTATACTCTCCTAAGAACGCTTCTATAGAGGTTATTAGAAAAGGTTCAGTAAGAAGATCAAAACTTTACTACCTGAGAGGAAGGACAGGGAAAAAAGCTAGAATAGCTGAAAAAATTGATAATACTAAAAATAAAAAATTACAAAGTAATTCTTCTAATAAAGGAATTTCAACTGAAAATACTAAGGAAAAAGATTCAAAAAATGACTGACAAAACATTATTCGACAAAATTTGGGAGGCGCATATTGTTCATCAAAGAGATGATGGGACTTGCCTAATATATATTGATAGACACTTAACTCATGAGGTTACTAGTCCCCAAGCTTTTGAAGGTCTCAGTTTAGCAAATAGAAAAGTTCGACAACCAAAAAGGACAATTGCAGTACCTGATCACAACGTACCTACAACCTCAGATAGACTTGAACTGATAGAAGACGAAGAGTCCAGAATTCAACTAGATACTCTTAAAAAGAACGCTGAAATCTTCAATGTTCCATATATTCCTATGGAAGATATAAGACAAGGAATAGTACATATAATTGGCCCTGAACAAGGTCTTACCCAACCTGGAATGACAGTTGTATGCGGTGATTCTCACACTGCTACTCATGGAGCTTTTGGTGCTCTTGCATTTGGGATAGGAACTTCAGAAGTAGAGCATGTTCTAGCTACACAAACACTTCCTATGAAAAGACCTCAAAATATGAGAATTACAATTGAGGGGAATCTCGGAATAGGTGTCGAGCCAAAAGATTTAATTTTAGCTATAATCGGTGAGATTGGAACAGCAGGAGGTACTGGTCACGTTATAGAATATACAGGACAAGCAATAAAGTCTCTTTCCATGGAAGGTAGAATGACTGTTTGCAACATGACAATTGAGGCTGGAGCTCGAGCCGGTTTGATTGCCCCAGACGAAACAACATTTGACTATGTAAAAGGAAGGCCTATGGCTCCTAAATCAGAAAATTGGGAAAAAGCCATTGAATATTGGACTTCTCTTCCTTCAGACCCGTCAGCAACATACGACCGTGAAAGAGTTATTGATGCAAACAATATCGCGCCACAAGTTACCTGGGGTACCAGCCCTGAAGATGTTGTTGCTATAGACCAATTAGTGCCTGATCCTAACAAGGAAACTAATTTAGCAAAAAAACAAGCCATGGAAAGAGCTATAGATTACATGGGACTTAGGCCAGGTATGAAAATGACAGATATCGAGATAAATAAAGTTTTTATAGGTTCCTGTACAAATGCTAGAATAGAAGACCTTAGAAATGCAGCCCAAATAATTAATGGAAACAAGATTTCTGATCATGTGAAAGCAATTGTTGTTCCAGGTTCTGGTTTAGTTAAAAAACAAGCAGAGGATGAAGGCTTAGATAAAATTTTTCTATCAGCAGGATGGGAATGGAGAGAGCCTGGTTGTTCAATGTGTATAGGTATGAATCCTGATAAGGTTAATTCAAAAGAGCGATGCGCCTCAACATCAAATCGTAATTTTGAAGGCAGGCAAGGAGATAATGCTAGAACACACCTTGTTAGTCCAGCAATGGCTGCTGCTGCATCGATTACAGGAAAATTAACAGACATAAGAAAATTTTAATTTTTAGAGAAAAGTTTTAGATATGGAAAAGTTTACAAAGATTACAGAAATTGCAGCGCCTATGCCGCTTCCAAATATTGATACAGATATGATATTTCCTGGTAGGTTTTTAAAAACAGTCCAACGAACTGGCTTAGGCTCAATAGCTTTTTATAGATTAAGGTACAATGAAGATGGTTCAGAAAATCCTGACTTTGTTTTAAATAATCACGATTATCGTGAATCAAAAATAATTATAGCTGGAGATAACTTTGGGTGCGGTTCAAGTAGAGAGCACGCTCCATGGGCTCTATTAGACTTTGGAATAAGATGTATAATTTCTACAAGTTTTGCAGATATTTTTTTCAATAATTCCTTCAAAAATGGAATACTCTGTATTCCGATGTTGAAAAAAAATGTAGACATTCTAATGCAAGACGCTGAGAATAATCATAAACTAACAGTTGACCTAATAGAAAAAAATATTATTAGATATGATAACACAAGTATACCTTTTGAAATTGATCAACATCGTAGGCATAATTTACTTAACGGTTTAGATGAGATAGGAATAACATTAGAAAGTGAGGAAAAAATTGCAAATTTTGAGTCAAAACTTTCTTATGAAAAACCTTGGATATAATCTGGTAACAAATGTTCTCTAATAAAAAAATTTTAGTTTTACCTGGAGACGGTGTTGGCCCTGAATGTGTTGCTGAAGCAATAAAAGTTCTTGAGTGGTTAAATTCCAAACTTAATATAAAATTCACATTAATGGAGGGATTAGTTGGTGGCTCTTCATACGATGCTCATGGTATTCCACTTACTGATAAAACACTAGAAGTTGCGAGACAGTCTGACGCTATTCTTTTTGGATCAGTTGGAGGCCCCAAATGGGATAATGTGGAAAGAGTGAATAGGCCAGAAAATGGTTTACTAAAATTAAGAAAGGAACTCGACCTTTTTGCAAATTTAAGGCCAGCTAACATTTTTACAGCCTTAATTGATTCCTCTCCAATAAAGAAAGAGATAGTTGAAGGATTGGATATACTAATTATTAGAGAACTAACTAGCGGTGTTTATTTTGGAGAACCAAAGAAAATTGAGACTTTAGATGACGGTTCAAAAGTTGCAATTGATACTCAACGATATACCTCTATGGAAATTGAGAGGGTCGCAAAGGTAGCTTTTGATTTATCTCTAAAAAGAAATAAAAGGGTCTGTTCGACAGAAAAAGCAAATGTAATGGAAAGTGGAGTGCTTTGGAGAGAGGTTGTTTCAAAATTACATAATGAAAAATATAAAGAAATAGAATTAAATCACATGTATGCTGATGCATGTTCAATGGAGTTAGTTCGTAACCCTAAACAATTTGATGTTATTTTAACTGATAATTTATTTGGTGATATGCTATCTGATCAAGCATCTATGCTTACTGGATCAATTGGAATGCTTCCATCAGCCTCCCTTGGAGAAAAAAAAATCTCCGATAGACAGCATGCGCTTTACGAACCAATTCATGGAAGTGCCCCTGATATAGCTGGAAAAGGGATAGCTAATCCAATAGCACAGATACTAAGTTTATCAATGATGTTAAAATACTCATTTGACCTTAACAAAGAACAAATACTTATATCGAAAGCGATTTCTAATTGTCTTTATAAAGGATATAGAACTAAAGATATAATGCAAGAAAACTGTACAGAGGTTTCTACTTCAGGAATTACAAATCATATTATTGACGAACTTAATAATCTAATCTAAATAAATTAGAGGTATAAATGGAATTTAATGTAGCCGTAATTGGAGCAACAGGTGCTGTAGGTAGAGAAATTATAAATATCTTATATGAAAGAAAATTTCCTATTAAAAATATTTTTCCAATAGCCTCAGATAAGTCTGTGGGAAAAGAAATATATTTTGGTGACAGCAAACTTAAACTTGGGAAACTTGAAAACCTTGATTTTAGTGATCTTGATTTTGCTTTATTTTCAGCTGGAAGCGAGATATCTAAACAGTATGCTTCATCGGCTGCAAAAAAAAATTGTATTGTAATTGACAATTCTTCTGCTTGGAGAATGAATCCAGAAGTTCCATTGATTGTTCCCGAAGTAAATGCATCAGCTTTGGAATTACTAAGTGATAAGAAAATTATTGCAAATCCAAATTGCTCCACTGCACAGCTGGTTGTTGCTTTAAAGCCCCTTCATGATGAAGCTAACATTAAAAGAGTTGTAGTATCTACGTACCAATCAACTTCCGGCGCTGGACAAAAAGCAATGGATGAGCTTTTCAATCAAACTAAATCAATATTTGTTAATGACCCGATTAAAATTGAAAATTTTACCAAACAAATAGCATTTAATGTTATTCCACATATTGATGTATTTCTTGATGATAAATCAACTAAAGAAGAATGGAAAATGGTGGTTGAAACTAAAAAAATCTTAGACCCTAAAATAAAATTAACAGCTACCTGCGTTAGAGTTCCAACATTTGTTGGTCATGCTGAATCTGTAAATATAGAGTTTAATAAATCAATTTCGGCAGAAAAGGCTATAGAAATTCTTAGAGAATCTCCTGGAATTATGGTAATAGATAAAGATGAAGATGGAGGCTACTCCACTCCTATAGATTGTGTTGGTGATTACGCTACATTTGTATCCAGAATTAGAGAAGATTCTTCAATTGAAAATGGGTTAAATATTTGGATTGTATCAGATAATCTCAGAAAAGGAGCAGCTTTGAATGCTGTTCAAATAGCAGAGTCTGTAATAAATAGAGGGTTAATAAAAAAGGTTTAGAAAATTTGCTCAACATACATCTGTATTTTTTCATCTAAACCTTTATTTAAAAATTTAACAACATCGAGATACTCAATATTATCAGAGTATTTAATTACTGACCAACAAACCATAGATGCTTTCTTTACACTATCTATCAAACTTAGATTTTTTATGCAAAAATTATATGCTAAAAGTGCACTAAAAAGATCCCCTGCTCCATTGCTGTTTGATGAGAGCAAAGGAAGCTTTAAGATCCATGAACCATTTTTATTAGAACAAAAGATAGATACTATTTGATTTTCTATATAGCTTGACGTTACTACTATTGCTTTTGCCCCCATATCACTAATTATAGATGAAGCAGATATAAGATCACTCAAGGTATTAATTTTCTTTCCCGAAAGAAACTCCAATTCAAACTGATTAGGGGTAACTACATCAGCTAATGGTACTAAGTTTGTTTTAATATTCTCTGCAAGATCTTTCTCTACAAACATTCCCTTTTCATTCCCAATTACAGGATCACATATATATAATTTCTTTGTATTTTTTTTTATATCAATAATTATATTTTTTATAACCTCTACCTGGGTTTCACTGCCTAAATACCCTGATAGCGCTAATTTCAAGTTATTTATGTTATTAGTTGTCTTAAATTCTTCAAAGAATGCGGCCAAATCAGACGCTTGAATTGAAAAACCGGAATAAGAACTATTTCCTGGGTGGTTAGAAAAAATAACTGTTGGGAGAGCTATAACCTCCTCACCCAAAGACTCAAGTGCAAATGAAATAGCTCGGTTACCGACATAACCTCTGGAAACGTATGAAGAAATTGATAAAACTGCCATATTTAAGAAAGTCTCCAAATTAATTAATACAATGATAAACAAAAAAATGATGTATTTTTTCCATTTATAGTTCTAAATTATATCTCTATACCTAGATATTTATTTATAACTATATATATATCATGTATATATTTCGTACTTAATAGATAGATTTATACAGCCTAAAAATAAATGGTTTTCTTAAGAGGACAAAAATAAAATATGGAAAAAACAAGACCACTCTCTCCTCACCTCTCAATATACCGGTGGCAAATCTCCATGATATTATCGATATTACACAGAATAACTGGTGTAGGATTAGGTATTGGAACACTCATGATATCATATTGGTTTATTTCTATAGCATCAGGACCAAAGTCATACAGTACCGCTCAATGGTTTTTTGATAGTATTTTGGGAAAAATATTAATATTTGGATTTACTTTATCTTTAGTTTTTCATTTACTGAATGGTATTAGACACCTTTTTTGGGATATAGGTCTTGGTTTTGAAATAAGTACAAGTAAAAAAAGTGGCTGGACAGTTGTAATGCTCACCTTCATTTTTACTCTAATTATCTGGCTTTCTGCTTATATAATCAAAAATACATATGAGTAATAAAATGAAAGAAAGTAAAAAAAATCTTGGATCTGCTAAATATGGAGCTCATCACTGGTGGCACCAAAGAGTTACAGCAGTAGCACTCACATTCCTATGTATCTGGTTAATAATCTCACTCACACTTTTAACCGGCTCTTCTTATGATGCTGCTTATAACTGGTTAAAACATCCATTGGTAACAGGTTTATCAATTCTAGTAGTTGTATTTACAATATACCACCTAAGCCTTGGATTGCAGGTAATTGTTGAAGATTATATTCATACAGAGATTACAAAAGTTATAACCTTGATGCTTATAAATTTTTCATGCCTGCTATTAGGGTTAACTTGTTGTCTATCTATTCTTTTTGTATTTTTTGGAGGAAACTAATTTAAATGAACAGCTCATATACATATACTGAACATTTCTATGACGTTGTAGTGGTAGGCGCAGGTGGCGCCGGGTTAAGGTCTGTAGTTGGAATGGCAGAGAGTGGTTTGAAAACGGCTTGTATAAGTAAAGTTTTTCCAACTCGATCTCATACAGTTGCAGCTCAGGGAGGTGTTTCCGCTGCTCTAGGAAATATGGGCCCAGATGATTGGCGCTGGCATATGTATGATACTGTAAAGGGTGCTGACTGGCTTGGTGATCAAGATGCAATTGAATACATGTGCAAAGAGGGGCCAGAAGCAATTGTTGAACTTGAACATTACGGCGTACCTTTTTCTAGAACAGATGATGGAAAAATATATCAAAGAGCTTTTGGGGGAATGACGACCAACTTTGGTGAAGGAACTGCTCAAAGAACATGTGCGGCTGCAGATCGAACTGGCCATGCAATGCTTCATACACTATATCAACAGAGTCTTAAACGAAAAGCAGAGTTTTTCATAGAATATTTTGCACTTGATCTCCTTATGGATGATGAAGGGAGATGTGTTGGAATAATTGCCTGGAATTTAGACGATGGCTCAATGCATGTATTTCGTGCTCAACTAGTTGTTTTAGCAACTGGTGGCTATGGTAGAGCATATTTTAGTTGTACATCCGCACACACATGTACCGGAGATGGAAATGCAATGGTATTGAGAGCTGGTCTACCACTCCAAGATATGGAATTTGTTCAATTCCATCCATCTGGTATTTATGGAGCTGGTGTTCTAATAACTGAAGGTGCTAGAGGTGAAGGGGGATACCTTTTAAACTCTGAAGGGGAGAGATTTATGGAGCGGTATGCACCAAGTGCTAAAGATCTTGCCTCAAGAGATGTAGTTAGCAGAGCTATGACCATAGAAATAAGAGAAGGTAGGGGTGTAGGATCAAATAAAGATCATATTCATCTTCACCTTGATCACCTTGACGCTAGTATACTGCAAGAGAGACTTCCTGGAATTTCTGAAAGTGCCAAAGTTTTCTCTGGTGTAGATGTGACAAAGGAACCTATTCCTGTTTTGCCAACTGTACATTATAATATGGGAGGTATACCTACAAATTATCAAGGCGAGGTTCTCAATCCATCAACCAAAAATGACAAAGAGACAGTTCCAGGACTTATGGCAGCAGGAGAAGCAGCTTGTGTTTCAGTTCATGGTGCAAACAGATTAGGTTCAAATTCTTTACTAGACCTTGTAGTATTTGGAAGGTCAGTTGCAAAAAGAGCAACTGAAATTGTTGAGAAAAACTCAGCACACAGACCATTACCAAAAAATTCACTGGAAAAAGCATTGGATAGGTTTGATAAATTCCGAAATGCTAACGGATCAACTCCTACTGCATCTATACGGCTTGAAATGCAGAAAACAATGCAAAATAATTGTGCTGTTTTTAGAACAGGTGAAGTATTGGAAGAAGGAAAAAAGCTAATGGATAAAGCCTTTCAACCCATGTCAGATATATCCGTAAGTGATCGTTCCTTGATATGGAATTCAGACTTAGTTGAAACTTTAGAATTAGATAACTTAATGGGTCAGGCATTAACCACTGTACATAGCGCTGCAAATAGAAAAGAAAGTAGAGGAGCACATGCCCGAGAAGACTTCCCTGAAAGAGATGATAAAAATTGGATGGTACATTCATTAAGCTGGGTTGATCAGAGTGGAAATGTACGTTTGGGTGAGAGAAAAGTACATGACTATACTCTTACAAATGAAATACAATATATTGCTCCAAAAGCAAGAGTCTATTAGTCAGAAAGAGGATTTCAATGGTTGAATTTACTTTACCTAAAAACTCAAAAATTAAAAAAGGGAAAAAACATCCATCTAAAGGTGTTGGAAAGACAAATAAAAATTTTAAAGTTTATAGGTGGAACCCTGATGATGAGAAAAATCCCCAGTTAGATACTTTTGAAATCAATTTAGATGATTGTGGGCCTATGGTATTAGATGCATTAATAAAAATTAAAAATGAAATTGATCCAACTTTAACTTTTAGAAGATCATGTAGAGAAGGTGTGTGTGGTTCATGTGCTATGAATATAGATGGGACTAATACACTTGCATGCACTAAATCTATTGAAGAAGTAAAAGGGGAAGTAAGTATTTTTCCATTACCTCATATGCACGTAGTTAAAGATTTAGTCACAGATATGAAAAAACTTTACGAGCAATATGCTTCGATTAAACCTTGGCTTCAATCAAACTCAACAAATCCTTCTAAAGAGAGATCTCAATCTAAACAGGAACGGGCTAAACTTGATGGTCTTTGGGAATGTATATTATGTGCATGTTGTTCTACAAGTTGTCCAAGCTACTGGTGGAACCCTGATAGGTATCTTGGTCCAGCTGTACTTCTCCAAGCTTATAGATGGATTGCTGACTCTAGAGATGAGAAAACTGGTGAAAGACTAGATAACCTTGAAGATCCATTTAGACTATATAGGTGTCATACCATTATGAATTGCACATCAGCTTGCCCAAAAGGACTTAATCCTGCAAAGGCAATTGCTGAGACTAAAAAACTCATGCATGAAAGAAGATAGGTATTTTTATTTTTTTTTGATTTTTTTATAAATGACTTTTTTATGAATAGACCAATATCCTATTACAATTCTTTGATAAAAAATAGAATTTTGGAGCATGACAATAGTCAAGAAAATCTAGTAATGTCCCTAGATAAACTTTATCTAGAAATAAAACATTTTCAAGAATCTCAAAAAAATTTAATTAAAAAAGTATTTTCCTCAAACAATAAAACCCCTCTTGGCCTTTATATATTTGGAAATGTGGGCCGGGGTAAATCTATGTTAATGGATATGTTTTGCAATACAAATGATATAGAAAAAATTAAAAGATTCCACTTTCATGCATTCATGCAAGATACTCATCTTAAAATCCGAGAGCAAAGAAATAAATCAAAAGCAGGTGATCCAATAAGCTATGTAGCCAAGTCTATTTTCTCTGAAATAAAGGTTTTATGTTTTGATGAGTTTCAGGTTAATGATGCAGCTGACGCAATGATTCTTAAAAGATTATTCCAGAAGTTATTTGAAATGGGACTAATTATAATTACGACATCAAACCAGCACCCAGACGATCTATATGAAGGTGGCATTAATCGTGAATTATTTTTGCCTTTTATAGATCTTCTCAAAGAAAAATGTAATATTTTTGAAATTGAAGGAGGTCGTGACTTTCGTTTAGAAAAACTTATTACCAATAAAGTATATTTTTTTCCTATCAATCCCAAGAATAAATCTGAATTCCATACACTTTTTGAAGAAATAAGTGGGAATAAAAATGCTGGCATTACTCAAATAAATTTACAAAGCAGGGTTATAGATATTGAGAAGTACTCAAATGGTATTGGTTTAATGAGTTTTGATAACTTATGTAATAAACCTCTAGGAACTCAAGAGTACATAGCAATAGCAAAAAACTTTAAAACTTTTTTTATTTCAGATATACCTATAATTGATAATCAACAAATTAATCAAATAAAAAGATTTATTAACCTAATTGATGTTCTGTATGATAATAATATTAGAGTAGTTTTTTTAGCCTCAGAGAGACCAGAAAAGCTTTACAAAGAAGGTTCGTTTCTTGCTGAATTTAAAAGAACATCATCTAGGTTATATGAGATGCAATCAGAGTCTTATCTAAAAAAAAATCACTCTTAAGAAAGGCTCAAGATACAAGACTAGTCATAATTGCAGTTGGGTAATCAATATTATTTTTCTGAAATAAATTTTTAATTAATTCATAATTTAATTTGTTATTTAAATACACATCTTTTCTATGCATCCCATTAAGAATAAATATAGAATCTATACCACTTTGATTAGCTCCTTTTATATCAGTTAGTGGGCTATCTCCGATTGCAACGAAATCACTTAAATCATAATTTTCAAACATACTTAAACACTCCAAGTAAGCAGCTTGATTAGGTTTACCTAAAGAAATTACCTCTCCTCCCATTTCCTTATATTTTTGAGCTATTGACCCGGCACAAAGGACATACTTTTCACCTCGCATAACAGATAGATCAGGGTTTGCACAAACAAGCTTTAGAGAAAGATCAATTCCTGATCTTAAGATAGCATTATAATCATCCACCATATCAGTTTCATCGTTTTGTGGACCAATTATTAAGATATAATCCGCATTTTTTATATTAACAGTTTCATTATCAATTAAATCATCTGTTAAATAATCATTACCTAGGGGTGAGATTTTATAGTATGACTTAGTTCCTGAGTTTTTTGAGGAATAGTTTAAATAATTAAAAATTAGTTCTCCAGACGTTATTACCTTATCATAAAGATGATTAGAAATACCTATTTTTCTAATTTGTTCAATTACTGCATCAGATCTTCTAGGTGAATTAGATAACAAAATAATTTTTTTTCCAGAGGATCTAAGTATTTGCATTGATTCTACTACCCCTGGATAAGGCTTCTGACCATTATGCACTACTCCCCATAGGTCCAAAATAATTACTGAATAATTATCTAGCATTCTTATCGTTTTAAATATTTTTAACTCATCAAAAACTTTATTGTCTTTTGCCATATTTTTTCCCTAGCTTAAGTACTTAGAATTTTTACTTCCAACTGCTTCAGATATATTATTAAATCTATCTTTTTTCATATTAATAATAATTTGTTTTTTTATTAATTCGACTATTTTAGGACCTTTAAAAATTAAAGCACTATAAATTTGCAAAGCCGTCGCTCCTGCACAAATTTTTTCATAAGCATCCTCACCTGAGCTGATTCCACCTACACCTATAATTGGTATTTTCCCTTTTGAATATTTATAAGCTATAGCTAGCTTCTTGGTAGATAAATAAAAAATAGGCTTACCCGAAAGACCTCCAGTTTGATTTCTATTTTTATTTTTTAAATTTAATCTTCTTTCAGAGGTTGTATTTCCAATTATTAATGCATCTACTTTATATTTAAGTGATAAATCAACAACTCTATTAATATGTAAGTCAGATAAATCAGGAGATATTTTTAAAATAATTGGAATTTTTTTTAATTCTAACGGGAATAGTTGCCTCTCTTTTCTAACTTTATCAAGAAGATTTTTCAGATTATTTTCATCCTGTAAATCTCTTAGGCCAGGTGTATTTGGTGAAGAAATATTTATTACTATATAGTCAACAGAATTTATAAATGTTTTTAAGCCCTTTACATAGTCATTAAAAAAATCTTTTGTATCTCTGTTAGCGCCCAAATTTACACCTACAATTATTGGCTTATCTCTTACTTTATTAATATTCTTTAATACCGAAAAATGACCTGCATTATTAAAGCCCATTCTATTAATTACAGCTTCATCTTCCTTTAGCCTATATAATCTTGGTTTTGGGTTTCCATCTTGAGGTATTGGTGTCACAGAACCTACTTCAATAAAACCAAATCCAAGCTTATGAATACCATGAATAGCTTCACCATTTTTGTCTAAGCCTGCAGCTACTCCTATTGGGTTTGATAAATTTAGACCTGCAATAGAGGTTCTTAACCTTATGTCATCATTAAGATTTTTATAAAAAAAATTCCTTAACTTAAAGTATCTGATTGTAAATTTATGAATTAACTCTGGATCGAATAAAAAAAGAACTGATCTTAAAATTGGATATAAATTAAACATATTAACAGCATTAGTTATTAGTTATTAATTTTCCTTCTACAGCCTTCATAATCAAATCTGAGTATCTGTCTTTACCATATAATTCTATAAATGAGCCTATCCTAGGGCCCTCAGTTTGACCAAATAAAATCTCATATTGTGCTTTGAACCAATCTTTTAAATTATCGAAACCAGATGTTTTTCCTATTTCATATACTTTTGTTTGTATAGAATCAGAGTCGTCATTTGTTGAATTATCCATTAGAGACTTGCTAAGTTTTAGTAAAGCCTCAAGTTCTTTTTCATTAGGTGTTCTATATTTTTTACTTGGCTTTACAAAATCTCTATAATAATAAGTAGAGAATTTTATTAGCTTCATAAGCTCTTTAGAAAAGAGTGATTTATCTTTGGAAATATACTTTTCAACAAACCCCGACAATATATCGGTATCTTCAGTGTTACATACACTCGCAAGGTTCAGAAGAATCCCAAAAGAAATAGGTATATTTTCACTTGGTGGGTTGCCTGAATGGATATGCCAAACAGGATTATCATACCTTTTATCCATATCATTCTCTTGATTGTATTTTTCTAAAAATATTATATACTCGTTCACTGCCTTAGGAATAACGTCAAAGTATAATCTTTTAGCTTTTTTTGGAGATTGATACATAAATAGAGATAAACTTTCCTGAGAAGCATAAGTTAGCCACTCGTCAATTGAAATTCCATTACCTTTTGATTTGGAAATTTTTTCTCCTTTATCATCCAAAAAGAGTTCATAAGTATAATTTAATGGAATTGTTCCTCCAATAACTTTGCATATCTTATTTGATAAATTTACAGACTCAATTAAATCTTTACCTGACATTTCATAATCAACATTTAGAGATTTCCATCTCATAGCCCAATCAACTTTCCATTGTAATTTACATAACCCTCCTGTAACTTTTGTTTCAATTTTTTTTCCATCTCCTCTCTCATAAACAATTGTTTCAGAATTGATATTTCTTTCTACTACGGGGGCTTGAAGAACTACACCAGTTTCAGGACAAATAGGTAAAAAGGGACTATATGTTTTTCTTCTTTCTAAGCCTAATGTTGGAAGTATAATACCCATTATCTCATCATAATTTACTAATACATCTAAGAGGGTATCATTGAATTCTCCTGCAAAATAACTTTCTGTAGAACTTTTAAATTCATAATCAAAGCCAAAAGCATCAAGAAAATCACATAATTTTGCATTATTATGATCTCCAAAACTTTTATGAGTTCCAAATGGGTCAGGTATATTAGTTAGAGATCGACCCAAATAGTGATTGATTTCTTCTTTATTAGGAATATTATCAGGTAATTTTCTTAGACCATCTAAATCATCTGAAAAAGCTATAAGTTTAGTTGGAATACTCGATATTTCTTTGAAAGCATTCCTAACCATTGTTGTTCTGGCAACCTCACCAAAAGTTCCTATATGGGGTAGGCCAGACGGGCCATAACCAGTCTCAAACAAAATATACCCCTTGGCCGGAGGGGAATCTTTATACCTATTTAGAATTCTTAAAGCTTCCTGAAAAGGCCATGATTTTTGTTTAATATTGTCAATTTTTTTTAACATCTATGCCTACTTTATTTTGATAATTCAAAAATATACAAATTAATTTTTGATGTTTAAAGCATTAATTATATTTGAAACAATTTTATGACCAACATTATCATTAAGTGACAAAATTGATTCTGGGTGAAATTGTAGGCCAAAAATTGGTAATTTTTTATGAGTAATTCCCATAATTAAACCCTCTTCAGTTTTAGCATTAATTAAAAAATCATCTGGGACATTATTTACAATAATTGAATGATATGCCCCAACTTCACATGGTGATAGAATATTTTTAAATATCCCTTTTGAATCATGATGAACAATCCACCTTTTACCATGTCTTGGCTCACTCAAGAGAGATAATTTTCCACCAAAAGCCTCAGCAATCCCTTGCATTCCAAGGCAAACACCAAATTGTGGGATTTTAAGATCAGCAAGCCTCAAAATCAGTGAGGGTAATTTAAAATCTGAAGGAGTGCCTGGACCAGGAGAGTGAACAACTAAATCTGGTTTTTTTTCAATAATATTTTCGAGATCAACATCACTTCTAAAAGTATATACACTAGCTCCATTTTGACGAATATAATCTGCTAAAGTGTGGATAAATGAATCTTCATTATCAAGCATAACAACACATATTTCTTTTTTAGAAATAATAGCGCTACTTTTAACTGAATTACCTTTCTTTGAATTAATTATTTTAAAGAAAGCATCAGCTTTAATTCTTGTTTCTTCTGCTTCCTCTTCTCCTTTTGAATCCCAGACCAGTGTCGCGCCTGCTCTATATATTGCAGTATTATCTTTTAAATGGACTGTTCTGATAGTTATACCAGTGTTTACATTACCATTGAAAAATAAAGCCCCAACGGCTCCTCCGTACCATTCGCGGGGACTTGTTTCAAGTTTTTCAATCATCGAAACAGCAGCTTTTTTAGGAGCTCCAGTTAATGTCACTGCCCACATGTGACTAAGAAAAGCATCAAGACCTGAGAAATTTTCACGTAACTCTCCTTCTACATGATCAACTGTATGAAATAAGCCTGCATATCTCTCAATCATCCTCCGATCAATAAGTTTTATAGTACCTGGCTTGCATATCCTAGATTTGTCATTACGATCTACGTCAGTACACATAGTTAGCTCAACTTCATCTTTTTCTGAATTAAGAAGTTTACGAATATTCTTCTCATCTTCCATAGGATTTAGACCTCTTTTAACAGTTCCAGAAATTGGGCAAGATTCAACTCTAGAACCTTCAACTCTAACAAACATTTCTGGGGAAGTTCCTATGAGCTGTTCGTCACCAAATTGAAGAAAAAATTCATAAGGGCTTGGATTCACTCTTTTCATTTTATTGAAAAGAATAGATGGCTCCATATAATAATCTGAGTTAAACGATCTTGATAGAACCACCTCAAATATATCTCCTCTTCTCATTGCATCTCTTGCAGTATTAACCATATGACTGAATTTTTCATCTGATACATCTACACTAATTTCACCATCAACAATTTGTTTTATATTAGTTTTATTTATTATTTTTTTTCTCTCTTTATTTAAAGTAGAAATATTATTTTGAGTTTTAGAATTATTTTTATCTGAGAAATAATATTTATACTTGAGCATTAATTCCTTTTTTCTGTCATAAATAAATATTTCATCAGGGAAAAAAAGTTTTAATATATTTGTTTTTTCCAGTCTATCTATCTTCTTATTTGGTTTTTCAAATTGATAAATTAGATCAAAACCAAATGCACCATAAAGTCCTAAATGCTGGTCACCTATACCAAGAAAATCATTCATCATTGAACGTAAAGGAGTAAAAATACTTGGCTGTAAACTTCTATCTTCTTCCGTAAAAACCTTTTGTGTATATTGAATTTCAATTATAATTTTACTTTGATCAATTGAGGTAAGTTTGATATCTTTATTATTAAAAAAAACTGGCCTAAGTAAATATAGAAGATTTTCACCTCTTTCATTTAGTGATTCTATAGTTAATTTTCCATTAGTACCTGTAAAAATTAAAGGAGGATCAATTATCCCAAAGTCCCATTGACTGTACCTGTCTGGAAATTCTACTCCTGAAGATAGGTATACTCCTAAATTATCATCTAAACCTTCAATAATTGAAGTAATTTGACTTTCATCATCTAATCTAGTGACTTCTCTAAATACATTTATACCAGATTTAGTTTTAAATATTTTTTCCATAAATACCTAGAAATGCTAAATTTTTTAATCAAGTCTTATTGATAATTTTTTGAAAACAATACAATTATAAACTTATAAGACCATTTCACTTATTACTAATCTAATTTAGAATAATTACAAAACATTAATTGAATTAATATAATTTTTTTTAAGGGTTTAAATATGAATGATACTTTTTTACAAAGAATATCAATAAACATTTCAGATATTGACCAATCAGAGAGTTTTTATACAAATGTTCTAGATTTTTCTAAAGTCTACCATAAAAACATCCCTTTAAGTAGATTATCAGGTTTTCCAATAAATCAAAAAAATAAACATGGCAACCTGGAACTTATGATTCTGTCCCAAGGAATCTCTAAACCAATGCTTGGATTGATGAAAACCACTCCTTATATTGAAAAAAAATCTGCCGCTCTAGTCTTTTATACAAACAGAATTAAATATATATACGAAAATTTTACAAAATATGGAGGGAACATAACAATGGAAATCCGAGATGGCGAAAGCTATGATATGGAAAAAAATAAAATGAGACCCTCATTAGTGATAATGGGCACAGACCCTAATAATCATTTTATAGAAGTTATCCAATTTACTAATAATTAGATTAGTTAAAAGTTTTATTTCATATAGTTCTTGGGTATTTTTATTCGATTTTTTCTTGACCAGAATACATATTCAGCTTATTTATTAACTGTGGTGATTTGAGCCGACCGGCTTGCGGCCACAAAAAATACTCAGCTTAAAAGGTCGGATGCTCGTTAAATAAGAGCTCTATCCTTGGGCTTATAATTTTTTAATGGAGCACAATATGAAAATTAATCCCAATACTAAATGGCACCAGCAGACTAATGTTATTCACTCTGGGTTTTCCAGATCCCAAAATAATGAGACAAGTGAACCAATATACTTAACTTCTGGATATATTTACAAAACAGCAGAGGAAGCTGAAAGGAGATTTTTAGGAGAGAGTGAAGGTTTTATTTATTCTAGATATGGCAATCCAACAGTAAATTCTTTTGAAACCAAATTATCCAACCTTGAAGGCTGTGAAAAATCGATTGCAACCTCCTCAGGAATGTCAGCAGTTTCTTCAACACTTTTATCCCTTTTAAAATCAGGTGACCATATTATATCTTCTAGAGCACTATTTGGTTCTTGTAGGTATGTGATTGAAGATATCCTACCCAAGTTTGGCATAGATGTAACTTTTATAGATGGTATTGATTTAGATCAGTGGGAAAGTGCTATGAAACCAAATACCGCATGTGGTTTCCTTGAATCACCATCAAATCCAATGCTTGAAATTTGTGATATAAGTAAAATATCAAAAATCTTGCGTTCAAATAAAGCTAAACTAATTGTTGATAACGCTTTTTCTACTTCGATAATTCAAAAACCAATCAAACTTGGCGCAGATATAGTAATATATTCTGCGACAAAACATATTGATGGCCAAGGCAGGTGTCTAGGAGGTGCTATTATGGGTGATGAAGAATTTATCGAAAATACTTTAAGACCTTTTACCCGACATACTGGGCCAGCTTTAAGCCCCTTTAATGCTTGGGTGCTTAATAAAGGCTTAGAGACCCTTGAAATAAGAATAGAACGTCACTGCAGAAATGCCTTAGAAGTGGCTAGGGAGCTATCAAAAAATAAGAAAATTAAAAAAATAATTTTTCCTGGTTTACCCTCTCATCCCCAATATGATTTAATCAAAAAACAGATGAATAATTCGGGTTCAATCGTAACTTTTCAAATTGATGGTGGGAAAAAAGATACATTTAATTTCTTGAATAATTTAGAACTTATAGCAATTTCAAATAATCTTGGTGATAGCAAAAGCCTTATAACCCACCCATTTACAACAACACATCAAAGACTTAACCTTATAGAAAAAGAAAAACTAGGAATTGCTGATAATATTGTAAGACTTTCTGTAGGCCTAGAGAATATAAATGATATTATATATGATTTACAAAAGTCACTTGAAACAATTTAATTTATAATATTTATTATTATATATTGCTAATTAATAAATAAGAAAGGAATTACTTTAATTGTACGATACAATTACCAGAAATATACAGGTTAGCGTTGAACCCCTTTTTTTAGAAGAAGAGTCTGTCCCAGAAAATAATCATTACGTTTGGGCATATAAAGTAACAATTTACAATCGGGGTAAAGAAAAAGTGCAACTTTTAAATAGATATTGGAAAATTACAGACTCTAAAGGTATTGTAAAAGAAGTTAAAGGGTCTGGGGTTGTTGGGGAACAACCAGTAATAAGCCCAGGAGGAAGTTATCAATATATGAGCGGCGCTCCATTGCCCACACCTTCTGGATTAATGGAAGGAAATTACGAAATGGTTAATGACCTAGGAGAGTCATTTGATGTTGAAATCCCTTTATTCTCACTTGACAGCCCTCATGAAAAAATTAGACCAAATTAATTTTAAACAAATATTTTTTAGAAATAACATTTTAAATTGATTGAGTTACGTTCAATATTTTATTTTTTAGGCATTCTTCTTATTAGCCTTGGAATAATTATGCTTATTCCACTATTAGTTAATTTAACAAATAGTAACATCTTTTGGGATAATTTTCTTAACTCATCATTGATTTCAATTTTTTTAGGAACTTGCTTAATTATTGTGACAAGAGGTACAAAAAAAAATTTAAATGTAAAACAAATTTTTGTACTAACCAGCGCTAGTTGGCTCACCACAGCAATAATAGCAGCACTTCCATTCTATTTAGGTGAATTAGATATAAGTTATACTGACGCATTTTTTGAATCAATGTCTGGAATAACTACTACTGGCTCAACAATTATTTCTGGACTAGATGAATGTTCACCTGGAATTCTAATTTGGAGGGCAATGCTTCAATGGTTTGGTGGAATTGGTTTTGTGGTTTTAGCTATAGCCGTACTTCCAGGATTAAGAGTTAGCGGTAATCAGCTTTTTCAGACAGAATTTTCTGATAGCTCTTCAAGAGCTAGGTTACGCCTCACTTCTTTAGCTACTTGGATAGGAACAATTTATATATTATTTACGGTGATATGTGCCGGTTGTTACTGGTTAGCTGGAATGAAAGGTTTTGATGCAATAGTTCATTCAATGACAACTATTGCTACGGGCGGTTTTTCAACATCAGACTCTTCTGTAGGAATTTTTGCTAACCCTTATATAGAAATAATAGCTATAATTTTTATGGTTATTGGAAGTCTGCCATTTTTTATATACGTTATGGCTGCACGTGGCCAGGTAATTAGACTATTTAGTGACACACAAGTTCATTGGTTTTTTTATGTACTTATTTCTGCCATAGCTGCAATCACTTTTTGGCAAGTAAAATATAACAATATTAATTTTTTAACAGCTTTGAGAGAAGCTGCATTTAATGTGACTTCAATTATTACTGGCACAGGTTTTTCAACAGTTGATTATTGGCAATGGGGAGGTTTTCCAGGAATATTATTTTTATTTCTAATGTTCATAGGTGGATGCGCCGGATCTACTTCATGCAGTATAAAATTATTTAGATACCAAATATTATATGCAACGTTACGTGCTCAATTAGCTAACTTAATCAGACCTCATCATGTTTATATACCAAAATATAATGGCGAACCTATTTCTAATAACATTTCTGATACCGTTTTTGCCTTTTTCTTCATATTTTTATTAACATATGCTTTATTAGCTTTTCTTCTATCCCTACTTGGAGTTGATTTTATTACAAGTATATCTAGCGCTGCAACAGCTATAACCAACGTGGGGCCTGGGCTTGGCAATATTGTTGGCCCTGCAGGTAATTTTTCTTCTTTACCAGATTTGGCTAAATGGTTGCTTTCTTTAGGAATGCTTTTTGGAAGATTAGAAATTTTTGTAATTTTAGTTCTATTTACTAGATCTTTCTGGAAAAATTAATGAAAATTTTTTTAAGATATGAAATAATAAATTATGGAATCGACTAATTCAAAAATTATTCTAGAAAAATTAATAAATTTTAACTCTACTAGTAGCGAGTCTAATTTAGACTTAATTTTATTTATTCAAAGTTACTTAGAAAGCTATAAAATAAAAAGTGAGATTATTTTCAATGAAGAAAAGACTAAAGCTAATTTACACGCAATCATTGGCCCATCCGAAAAACCAGGGGTAGTACTCTCTGGACATACTGATGTAGTTCCAGTAGATGGACAAAAATGGGATACTGACCCTTTTAAATTGTCAGAAAAAGCAAATAAACTTTTTGGCAGAGGGACTGCTGATATGAAAAGTTTTTTAGCTGTTGCCCTAGCTATGGTCCCTGTAATGGTAAAAAAAAATTTAAAAAAACCGATTCATTTAGCTTTTTCTTATGATGAAGAGGTTGGGTGTCTAGGGGCTCCTTCACTTGTCGATCATATTTCTAAATACTCAATCAAACCATTAGTTGTTATTGTTGGCGAGCCTACAAATATGGAAATTGTAAACAGCCATAAAGGAGTTATGGGTTTTATGACTTCTCTTACAGGACTAGAAGGCCATTCAAGTGCTCCAGAAAAAGGTTTAAATACAATAATATATGCCTCCAAGCTTATAAACTTTATAAATACACTTTATGAAGAAGAAAAATTAAATAAGAACCCAATTTTTGATCCTCCATATACAACAATCCATATAGGGACAATTCAAGGAGGTTCCGCACTAAATATTATTCCAAAGAAATGCTCATTTGTTTGGGAATACAGATATTTACCTGATCAAGAATCAAACAATATAATTGATAAATTTAACTCTTATGTAACAGAAACTTTATTACCAGAAATGAAAGTAGTTTATAAAGATGCAAATATATCAACTAGGCAAATTGCACATGTACCTCCATTAAAATCTTCAAATGATACAGAAATTGAAAACCTAATAATGAAACTAGCAAAGTCAAATACAGTTAAAACTGTATCTTATGGAACTGAAGGTGGTATCTTCCAGAAAAAAGATATACCTACAATAGTGTGTGGGCCAGGCAGTATAGATCAAGCTCATAAGGCAAATGAATTTATTAAGATAACTGAAATTGAAAAATGTGAGAAATTTTTAATTCAATTATTAGGTTTTCTCGAACAAGATTAAATAAGATGTTTTTTAAAATGTTTATTTATTTGTTTATATAGCTCTTCATCCAAAAGCATTATTATTTTTTCACAAATTTCAAAATATATCATTAAATCTTCATTAATACTTAAATTTTTCGTATCTGACTTACTTAAAAAAACTTCTGAATTAATTTTTGAAATAATAAAACCTCGTTCGTTAATTATTTGAATTTCGACCTTTAAAACAGCATAGTATGATGTAGATGATTTATTATTGAATAGATTTATTATAGCTGATTTTTGTGAATTTTTTTTAGTATTCTTTTTTAATGAAGCTTCTTTTATTACAATTCTTAGTCTTTTATTATTATCTAAAGTATTAAATTTATAAAGAAAGTATCTAGAAGCTATCTCTGATAGAGTTTCTTCGTAAAGATGATCCACATTAGGTCTTTTTAAAGGGGGCTTGTAAATACTTATTATTTCAATTTCACTTATATTTAAAGAAATCTTTTCTAAATGATCAAAATTAAGTTTTAAGTTTGAAAAAGGAGCTGGTGATTGGCAAGATATTAAAGACAAAGAAAATACGATTATGAAAATATAGTTTAACTTCGCCATCTAATTTTATTTGTTAAGACACCAAAGCAAAATAGATTTTTGAATATGTAATCTATTCTCTGCTTCTTGCCAAACAACTGAGTTATTTCCATCAATTACACTTTTAGCTACCTCTTTATCTCTATAAGCAGGCAGGCAATGCATAAATATAGCATTATTTGTAATTTTCATTATTTTATCTGTAACTTTATATGGAGCTAATGAATTAATTTTTTTTTGATTTTTAAGATCTAAAATAGTAGTATTTGAGTTATCTCCCATTGACATCCATACATCTGTTATTACACAGTCAGCATCAATTGCCGCCTCTTCCGGATCTTCAAATACCGATACATTACCTCCATTTGCATTTGAATTTGCAATTACAGCATGGTCAATATCAATATTTTTTGGAGCTGAAATAATAAAATTAAAATTAAACTTAGAAGATGCATGAACCCAGGATTGGGTTACATTATTATAATCTCCATACCAAACAAAATTCTTATTTTTGACATCACCTTTTAATTCAATAAATGTCATTAAATCTGCTAATACTTGACATGGATGACTCTTATTTGTTAATCCATTTATTATTGGCACAGATGCATAATCTGACATTTCTAATAAACTTTCGTGCTTAAGACACCTTAGCATTATAACATCAACATATTTTGATAAAACCCTAGATGTATCAGCAATACTTTCTCCCCTACCTAACTGCATTTCTCCTGAATTCAAAACTAGCAACTCACCTCCTAATTGACGAATTGCCACATCAAAAGATACTCGTGTTCGGGTGGAAGGAATTTCAAAAAGTAGGGCTAAAACATGATTAACCAGAGGTTTATCTTTATCTAATTGACCATTAAGAAAACCTATACGATTTTTTTTTCGAATTATTGCATCATTGATTAAATTCTTAAGTTCAGTAGAATCAATTAAGTCAATATCTAATAAATTAGGCATACTCTATTTAGTCCAATTTTCTATAGATTCATCAATTATATTACAAGCTTTATCAATATCAATTTCGTTTACAACCAGAGGCGGTAAAAGTCTTATAACATTGTCTCCTGCTGGAACTGTTAACAAACCATTTTTCCTAAATAAATCTACTAGGCCTTCTGTGGAGCAATTAAACTTTAGACCTAGCATAAGACCCGTTCCTCTAATCTCTGCAAGTTTTGCTTTATGTTTTATTTGAATTTTATTTAATTGGATCTTTAATTTTGCTCCTAAATTAGTCACTTGAGTTAAAAAATTATCACCCAAGACAGTATCAATTACTGCATTGCCTGCAGCCATCGCTAATGGATTTCCACCAAATGTTGATCCGTGCGTTCCAGGTAACATACCGGCAGCAACTTTCGCAGTTGATAAACATGCTCCAACAGGAAAACCTCCTCCAAGACCCTTTGCTGAAGCCACTAAATCAGGCGTAAAATCCCATCTTTGATGAGCAAAAAGATTTCCTGTCCTACCAATCCCAGTCTGAACTTCATCAAAACATAATAGAATTTCATTTTTATCAGTTAGGTCTTTAACTTGATAAATAAATTCATCAGGAAAAACTCTTATTCCACCTTCGCCCTGAATTGGCTCCAAGAGAATTGCTGCAGTATTGTCTGATATTGAATTTTTTAGTTCACTTATATCAAAAAATGAGACTTGATCAAATCCATCTAAGTGTGGGCCAAAGCCATCTAAATGCTTCTTCTGATTTCCAGCAGACAATGCTGCTAGAGTTCGTCCATGAAAGGCTCCCTCAAAAGTTATAATCCTATACTTTTCTGGTTTATTTATATGATTAAAATATTTTCTTACTACTTTAATTAAGCACTCAATAGACTCTGCGCCTGAATTAGTAAAAAAAACTGTTTCTGCGAAAGAATTATTAACAATTTTATCTGCTAATTGTCTTTGTCCTTCGATAGTATATAGGTTTGAAAGGTGCCATACCTTATCTATAGCATTTTTGAGAGCTTTGGTTAATACAGGATGACTGTGTCCCAAAGAAGTTACAGCTATCCCTGATGAAAAGTCTATATAGCTTTTTCCATTATTATCATATAAATATGCACCTTGACCACTTGTAAAGGTCAATTCTGATGGTGCATAAGTCGGCATAATAGAACTTATCAAATAATTTCCTCTCTTAAAAAAAATTAACTTTTTAACTTATAACCCTTATGAATTATATAATAACCAACAATAAACATAATAACATTTAAACCCAAAAGATAAATTAAACCAACACTTAAATTACTATCTGAGTAACCTATGAAGCCTGATCTAAATCCATCTATCATATAAAAAAATGGATTAAAAAGTGTAAACTTTTGGAATATCTCAGGAAGTCGGTCTACTGAATAAAAGGTTCCAGAAAGAAAAGATAACGGTGTAATTATAAAATTTGTTATTGTAGCTATTTCATCAAACTTATATGCCCAGATTCCAACAATTACTCCTACAAGAGATAGGAGCATAGAACCTAAGAAAGAGAAAGAAAGAATAAAGAAAAAATTATGAAAACTTAGATCAACAAAAAAATATAATACAAACGCAACAAAAGCTCCAACGACAACACCTCTAGTCGCACCTCCAAGAGTAAGGCCTATCAAAAGCTCAATAGAAGTAAGAGGTGGCATTAATATATCAACAATATTTCCCTGCAGTTTTGAAATCATTAAACTGGAGGTGGCATTAGAAAATGCATTCTGAATGATAGCCATCATAATTAGACCAGGCACAATAAATTGATTAAATGGAATTCCAGCAACATCAATATTTCCTCTACCAATTGCAATAGAAAAAACTATAAGAAATAATATTGCAGTCATGGCAGGAGCAACTAAAGTTTGCATTGGCATACCCATAAAACGTAAAAATTCTTTTTTATAAAGAGTAAAAACACCGTACCAATTAAATAAACCATACTGTTTATTTGGTGCTGGACCATTTTCATATAAACTCATTCATTTTCCCCATCATAAAAAATTAATTTTTTTCGCTTTTTTTCAAATTTATATTAACAGAAGTAGAGCTACCTTTTTTATCTTCACCAAAATAAACCGTATTATGGGGATATGGAATTTCAATATTACTTTCATCAAAAGCATATTTTATCCTTCTATTAAATTCTCGATTTACAGACCATTGCAACCCAGGTTTAGTTTTAATCCTAATTTTAATTATAACAGCAGAATCGTCAAATCTCTCTAAGCCCATAACCTCCAGTTGATCAATAATATTTTGTTTATATGTTTCATCATTTCTCAAATCATCAAAAACATTCTTGATTATATCAATTACGAAGTCAGTGTCTTCTTGATAGGAAACCCCAATCTCAGATACAACAAAAGAATAATCTCTCGTCATATTAACAATAGTATCAACTGATGAAAAAGGTATCGTATGAATTCTTCCCTTTAAGTCCCTTAATTTTATTGTCCTAATAGTCATTCCTTCAACTACGCCAGAGTGATTTGCAACCTCTATCACATCACCTATAGCGAGAGTATTCTCAAATACAATAAATGCACCAGTGATAATATCTTTAACTAAAGTTTGAGCCCCAAATCCAATAGCTAAACCAATTATTCCTGCACCTGCCAAAAGTGGAGCAATATTTATACCAATCTCTGAAAGGATAATGATAGTAGATGTAATAATTATTAAAATCAGAATTGCATTCCTTGCTAAAGGCAACAAAGTTCTGATTCTATTTCCAGACCTATCCAAATTTGCTTTTAATAAAACTCTATCTATAGCTGAACTTATTAAAGACCATAAAATTAAGGATAGAATAATTACCAATACAATTGTCAAGGTTCTTGAAACTAACTGGAAACCAAAATCTGAACTAAAGTATTTAATTACATCAATATTAAATATTTTTAATATCAATAGTATTGACATTAAAAATATAGAAAAAGTAATAATCTTTCGCGCAAAAATTATATATCGATTGTTTTTTGAAAAATTTTCTGAATCAATTTCAGTTTTATTCAATAAAACTTTATTTAAAGCTATCCTGACTAAGCGAATTAGAAAAAATGAAAACAAAATAATTGCTAATGATTTGATAATACTAATAAATAATTTATTTATATCAATACTTGATACATTAAATTTTATTTTTTTTATTAAGCTAAATTTATTCTCATTACTTTCTAAATTAACTTTTTCAATCAATATTAAAGACTCAATAATACTAATTATTTCCTTTACTTTTTCTGGATCATTTAAACTGTCGGAAAGGAATCTCAAATTTTTTTTGTCATCTTCAGTCAATTGACCAAGCATGTTCTTTTGTGAAGCTGATCCAGAAATATCTTGAGCATAAGCTGGGGCAGAGCCAGAAAAGAAGACTACTAATGTAAAAAACGACAAAAAAGCCATTAATTTAAATTTTAATTTCATTCTTTAACTTTCAGTTAACCGAAAGGTAAGACTTTATTAATATATAATATAACATAAATACCATTAATTTCGTAATTAGAGTATTAGTGAAAACAATCATAACTTATTTTTATTTATAAAGAAATATTTCAAAATGAAAAATATTATAAAAGAAAATAACTCAGAAAAGATTGAAAGTATAATAGATATATGTATTAATGACTTTAACAATAATCAAGCTGAAAAATCAATTAAAGTTCTAGAAAATCAAATTATATCGAACTCTCACCCTAAACTTTATTTTACACTCGGTAATATGCATCTTGCCAAGGGAAACTACCAAAAATCAATAAAATATCTTTTAGAAGCCTCAAAACTTGCCCCAGGTGTTGCTGAAATATTTAATAACTTGAGTAATGCTTACCTATCAGATGGTAATTATACAGAGTCTGAAGTTTCAGCCACACGTTGTATAGAGATTAATAATAATTTTGCCGAAGGCTGGATTAGCCTGGCTAATGTTAGACTGAAATTAAATAAAGTTGGTGAGGCTATAGATGCTCTAAATATTGCATTACGTATAAATCCTAAAAAGTATGAGGCATTAATCAACCTTGGTAATATCTTTTTTGATATTAATGAGATAGATAAGTCTCTAGAGTTATTTAAAAAAGCACTATTTATTAATAATAATTCTGTTGATGCACATAATGGCCTTGGTTTAATAAATACTGCATTAGGAAAAACTAATGAAGCAATTAAAGATTTTCATAATGCACTTAAAATAAACCCAAAAGATATAAATGTTTTAGCAAATCTTGCTACTATTTACGCTAATAGTGATAGACTCGAAGAAGCAATAATTTTATATAGAGACGCTCTATCTTTTCAGACAGAGAATATTAAACTTCTGATGAATTATGCTTTTGCTCTTCAAAATATAGGAAGACATGAAGAAGCTAATAAAAATTTTAAGAAAGCTTTTTCATTAGATAAAAATAACAAAAATTTATTACCATATCTTGTTAATTCTGAAATGGAGTTGTGTAATTGGAAAAATTATAGCTCAAATATGGAGAAATTAATAAAACTTCCCAGCCAAAAAATAGAAGACCCAATTTCACCATTTGCATTAGCAAATAGCTCAGCTAGTCCTAAGATAAGACAGAAAGCAGCAATAAATTTTATAAAAAAAATAGAAAATAATGTTTCAACATTCAAAAAGAAATTTGACCATAAATATACATTAAATAAATTTAGTAAAATGCTAAGAGTTGGATATATTTCTCCGGATTTTTGTGACCACAGTTTAGGCCATAGCTTTCTACCAATAATTAAAAATCATAGTAGGGTTGAATTTAGTTTTCATGGATTTTCAACCAAAGTTTCAAATGATCTGATCTCAAGGAAAATAAATAAACACTTTAATTCTTTCCATGATATTTCTAGCTCGAGCACTATTGAAGCAGCCAAAACTATATATAATCAAAAGATTGATATCTTAATAGATTTAGCTGGTCATACAAGGAATGCTCCTCTCGAAATACTATCTTTAAAGCCAGCGCCAATTCAAGCGCACTATCTTGGCTATGGAAGTACTATTGGCTCGAAAAATATTGATTGGCTAATTTCCGATAAAATACATACGCCAAATGAACTGTTTGAATTCTGCAGTGAGTCACTGGTTCTACTCCCAAATAGCTTCATGACTGCAGAATACTTAGAAATAAAAAAACAAAAAATATCAAAAGAAAATGAAAATTTACCCGAAAATAATATTGTTTTTGCGAACTTTAACTCACCTAGTAAACTTGACCCCATAAGCTTTGAAAGCTGGATGATTATTCTTAAAAATGTGCCAAAAAGTATTCTTTGGTTAAAAATTACATCAGTGCAAGCCCAGAAAAATTTGGCCAATGAGGCAGAAAAATTAGGAGTTAATCCAAATAGATTAATTTTTGCTGAAAGAAAATCAAAAAAAGAACATTTAGCAAGACTTAAACTTGCTGATATCTGCTTAGATAATTTCTATCATAATGGCGGGGTAACAACCCTTGATGCATTAAATTCTGGAATACCAGTAGTGACATTAAAAGGTATTAATCACACTGAAAGAACTGGATCTTCAATACTATCTGCTGCCGGCCTGCACTCATGTATAAAAAACAATAAAGATGAATACATAAGTTTTTGTATAAATTTAGGCCTTCAAAAATTCGAACTTGATAGACTTAAGTCAAATATTAGAGATAGAGTTAGGTATTCTCCATTATTTAACAACCATCTTCTATCCAAAAATTTAGAGAATAGTTTTAAAAAAATGTATCAATGTTGGTTAAGTGATACTAAACCTAAATTTATAGAAGTATAAAGCCTATAAGTTATGAGATTTTAAAACCATCATTTTGTGAGTTTGCATTTCATGAATAGTATAAGGTATCCCTCCTACGCCATGCCCTGATTGTCTAGATCCTGCAAATGGCATCCAATCTACTCTGAAGGCAGTATGGTCATTTATCATTACCGCTGATGCATCAAGCTCAGAATATGCTTTCATTGCTAAGTCAATATTACTTGTGAAAATTGAAGCCTGAAATGCAAATGGAAGAGAATTGGCTTTTAAAATAGCATTATCTATATTATCATAGGAATTAATACATACAACAGGACCAAATATCTCTTTACTTGAAACACTAACATGATCTGGGGGATTCAATATAACTGTAGGCTTATAGCATGACTCAGATAGCCGTTCACCTCCAGTTAAAATTTTAGCACCAGCTTTTTCTGCTTCCTTAACCCATTCATGAACACGATTTACCTCCCCATTCCTTATCAAAGGCCCTACTTGAGTTTCAGGTTTTGTTGGGTCTCCAACAATTAATTTAGATGCTTCCTCAGATAGATTTGTAGCAAAATCATTTACTTTGTTTTTATCTACAAAAACTCTTTGCACTGAAACACATACTTGACCTGCGTGATAAAATCCTCCTTTTAAAACTCCACCTACAACTGAATTCATTTCTGCATCCTCAGCTATAATGGCTGGGGCAGCTCCTCCATGTTCAAGAGCACATCTAGTTCCAGGAGCTAATAAGGATCTTAATTTCCAGCCAACCCCAGGACTGCCTATAAAAGAAAAAAAGCCAACCCTTTGGTCAGTTACTAATGCTTGTGCAGCTTCTAAATTATCTGTTACCACTGCTTGACACCACCCCTCAGGAAGTCCTGCTTTTAGAAGTAGATCAACAAATTTCATACATGACAAAGGCGTGTCCTCAGCCGGCTTTATTATTACTGGGCAACCTGCAGCTAAAGCTGGACCTACTTGGTGAGCAATTAAATTAAGTGGGTGATTGAATGCACTTACAGCAACCACAACACCTATGGGTTCAGGTTGAGTCATAGCTATACGGTTTGCTGAAGCTAAATTTAAATTCATAGGTATAACCTCACCTGATTCGGTCTTTAATACATCAACACAAACTTCTATACTTGAAATAGCTCTCTCTACTTCAATTATCGAATCTACTAGAGGCTTTCCGCCCTCTCTAGCAGCTTCGATTGCTAATCCATTAATATCAGACTTCATTAATTCAGCTGTTTTTGATAAAATCTGAATACGTTTATATTTAGGTAACCATGATTTTCTATCTCTAAATAATTTGTATGCATTATCAAGCGCTTTCTCTACAGTTTGCATGTCAGCACCAGCAACTGAAGCAATATAAGAACCATCGAATGGTGCAAGCACTTCTCTATTGGGTGCCTTAGATTTAGCACCAGGAACCATTAATTCGTAAACATGAACATCTTCTGACATAATAACCTCCAAATTATTTTAAGTGATATTATATTATATTTCTTTTTAAGAGATAAAAATGTTACTTTATTTAAAAATTAAATTTATTCTATTTATTCATCTTTGTGCGATTAAGCTTTATTAAATCAAAATAAACATAAATAATAGGCTCTAAATGACCTATGCGCCCGTGGCTCAATTGGATAGAGCGCCTGACTACGGATCAGGAGGTTGGGGGTTCGAATCCTCCCGGGCGCGCCATCAATTTCCTAAAATTAACCATAATTTTGCAAAAAATCGATTTTTTTTGTCATAAAAAGCTTAAATTATCAAAATATAATGAAAAACACTTAATATCCTGCTTGTCCGACGCATATTGACATGTTTATGATGTGTTACGCGGCTGAGCTGTCTTGACAAAGAAATCGGTAATGAAATTTCTTGTGTTTTTTTGATGGTATGCCATTGAACTTTTATGCAGCCTTGTATAGGTTGTGCCCTTTTCATACTAAAAAGAGGGGTATTGATTGGAATGTTGATAAGAAAATTATTTTTAATTTTTATTATACCTTCTCTTATTTTGAGTGGGTGCTCCTTTATTTCTGATAGAGTTTTCCCAGGCAGGGAAACTTCGGAATTACCACCGCCTGCCTCAGCAACAGAAGTAGCAAAATTAACTGAAGAGTCCACTTCTGCAAAAGAAGAATCAGAACTTTCTAAAAACCCACCACCACAACTTGGAAATTCTTCTTTTAATCCAGCTCCTATTACACCTGGAATTGAAACTGGAACTTTTGTTGGCCAAAAAGTTTCTCAATTAAGAAATGAACTTACACAACTTCAAAATAATATTGTTAAACAAAATGAGCGACTCCAAAAAATTAGAGATCAAGTAATTCAAACATCTCAGAGATATCATGGCACGGTTGCAGCAATTCAAACTAGACTTCAGGTTGGAACAACACCTGGTAACCCGGTACTAATAGATCAATGGAATCAAGCACAGGTAGAGCTAGATAGGATGGGTGAGGGTATCAATTTATTTAATACTTTAGCAAATAGTGTCGCTAGTGACTCTGCTTTCGCAGCATTTCTTCTGGAGAGCACACAAGCAACTTTTGGTCTTTCAGGAGCCATAGATGAAGATCATAGACAACTAGTGATATTAGAAGACGAAACTAATAGGACAGTTGTTCTCATTGATAGGCTACTTAATGAACTGAGTGAAGATGTAAGCAGACAAACTGCGTATGTTGGAAGTGAGAGATCTAATCTTACAACATTGTCAGCTTCGATTAAAAATGGAGAAGTTCTTGGGCCAAGTTTAAGAAGTAGAATTTTTACCTCTCTTAGAAACGATAGTAATGTAGATAGTGATTCTTCACGTCCTCTAAGTAATTCCTCAATACAGAATAAACAACCTTTAGTAGTTATTCGCTTTGACAGACCTGACGTTCCATTTGAGAGAGCTTTATTTGCTGCCATGAGCAGAACTTTAGAACAAAGGCCCAATGCTCAATTTGATTTAGTTGCAATCTCACCTAGTAAAGGTAATCCAGCTGAACTAGCGCTTAACTCGTCAAAATCTAAAAATCATGCTGCCAGGGTGTTTAAGGCCATCACTGATATGGGTATGCCTGTAAATAGGGTTTCTTTATCCTCTACAACATTGGATAGGGCTGTAACAAATGAAGTTCATATATACGTAAGGTAGTTTTACTTTTTTTTATAAAAGTCCTTATAGGATTTGTAACCATTTAATGTCTCAGCAAAGTAAACACCCCTTGCAATAGACCTAGAAACACAGTCTGTGGCTAGATTACCTAACCTTGATAAAAGTATCTCTGGTTGCTCTTTAGCTTTCAACAAACCAGTAGAAATTACAAAAACAACATCACCGTCATATGGTGTATGTGCAGGTCTGATTGCTTTACCAATACCATCCTGACACATAATTGCTAATCTTAAAGCCTCTGATTTATTCAAAATCACATTAGTTGCAACTACAGAAAGAGTTGTATTTCCACCTAATGCAGATGCTAAGTTATATTCTATTTTTTCATCATTTATTTTTGCTGTCCCAAAATCACCAAATTCATCTGATATTTCAACTTGACCTGCAAAGAATTTGTCTGTTCCTGGAATAATAACTTCACCATATGGGTTTACAATTGTTAAAGCACCAACCTGCCAACCAGAACTATTGACAAATGATGCTGATCCAAGACCACCTTTTATCATACCTGCTGTTGCACCAAGACCAGCACCTTCATTACCCAATTTAAAATTTTTAGAAATATTCTTACATGCCTCCTGACCTAAATAGGAAAATGGATTGCATGAGTTCCAATTTCTATCAGGCTTTATTGGGAAATCAAAAATAATTGCTGATGGAACTATTGGAATAGTATTACCTCTAACAACTAACCCTCTGCCATTACTTTTTAACCAGGATGTAACAGAGCTAGAGGCTTCCAAACCAAAAACAGACCCTCCGCTAAAAACTATTGCATCAATTTTATTTACAGAGTTTTCAGGTCTTAGAGCGTCTATCTCTCTAGTCCCTGGCGCACCACCCCTTACATCAACTGAGGCGACACTTCTCTCCGAGGGGAGAATAACTGTTACACCCGTAAGTTCCTCAGAATCTTTGGAATTGCCTACATGAATTCCATCAACATCAGTAATTAGGTTAAGTTTTCCAATATTAATCATTGTATAAGTCTAAAAGTTAAATTTTTACTAGCATCTTAACTAGTTTTTGTAGTGTTTTACTAGTCAATTTTGGAAGAAAAAAATTACTAGAGGCTCTCTTAGTTATCTCTGAAAATGTAGGGTAAGGAATAATTAGGCTCGCCATTGAAGAAATTTTCAAATTTTTATTTATAGCAAGTATCCATGGAACTATTAGATCTCCTGCATTAGGTGAAAGAATTTTAACCCCAAGTATTTTTCCATTTCTCGCAGTTAAGACCTTAATTAAACCAACTTCCTCACTTTCAGCAACAGCTCTATCATTCTCCGATAGTGGCCATCTCAAAATATTTACAGAGCTATTATTTTTAAATGCTTCTTCCTCACTTAATCCAATTGAAGCATATTCAGGTGAAGAATATATTACATCTGGAATATTGGAACTCGATTTAGCTGGAATTTTAAAAAGTATATTTCTTAGAACTATACCTGCTTCATATGAAGCTGAGTGGGTAAACATATTTTTACCTAGAACATCTCCTGCTGCGTAAACTCTTTTATTGGAGGTTCTTAATTTTGAGTTAACACATATTCCATATTTTGAATATTTAATGCCTGCTTTTTTAAGCTCTAATTCATCTAAATTTATAACTCTTCCAGTTGCTAACAAAATGTGAGAAAAATCTAAAATTAACTCATTCCCGGCCTCATCTAAAAATATATTAAATTTTTTTTCACCAAATTTGCTTATTTTTTTTATTTTTTTATTTTCATAAATATTTATCCCCTGAGAAAGTAATTTAGACTTCAAAATAGAAGATAATTCGTTATCTTTTCCATTTAAAAAATTACTTTGGTCAATTATTGAAACTTTTACTGATAAATTACTATATGCTTGAGCTAATTCAACACCTATCGCACCTGCTCCAACAATTATAAGATGATTTGGTTTTTCTGTATTAGAAAAAATTGTTTCATTCGTAAAAAATGCAACGGCATCCAAGCCTTCAATTTCTGGAATATATGGTTTAGAACCTGTACAAATAACAAATTTTTTTGATGAGATTACTTGATTATTTACCACTATTTGTTTTTGGTTAATAAATTTTGCATTTCCTTTAATAACCTTAATACCCATACCTTGAAATCGTTCTACCGAGTCATTGGGCTCGATAGATTTAATTACATTTTCAATATAGTTCTTTATTTTGGAAAAATTAGTTTCTTGGATATGAACTGACATACCAATTTTTTCTACCTTATTAAGTTTTTCTTTTAATTTCCCGGCGTATATTAAAGCTTTAGACGGGACACACCCATAATTAAGGCAATCACCACCCATAAGATTTTTTTCAATTAATACAACATTTACACCAAATAGTGCGGCCCCAGCAGCAACAACTAAGCCAGCAGAACCAGCTCCAATTACACATACATCTGTTTTCAAGATATCAACCATGATTTCAATTGCCTAATTTTCTTTTATAAAGAAATGAAACAAGCAAAACTAAGAATATACCTATGAAGGGAACAAGAAAGTTCAAATCAAATAAATGATCAAATTTGAAAAATGTATCCCTGTTCAAAAATAGCGCTGCACTTGATCCTATACTACAATAAAAAAATGTCATTGGTATCATTCCTATAAATGTTGCCAAAATATAATGCCTCAATTTCATACTCATCATTGCTGAAACTATGTTGACAATGAAAAAAGGGAATATAGGAATAAGCCTTAATAGTAATAGGTATAGCAAGGGGTTTCTATTAAATCCAAATTTAATTTTTTCATAATATTTGTTATCAATTTTTTTTGAAAAGTAATTTGAAGCGTATCTAAATATAAGAAAAACCAAAGTTGCACCTGTTGTTGCACTAATTAAAATAATCAATGTACCTTTATAAGGTCCAAAAGCTAAGCCTCCGATTAAAGTAAGATAAGTTGCTACGGGAATAGATAATGTTGCCACAAGAATATAGATTACGGCAAAAATTACGATTACTAAAAATAAATTAGATTCTACATTAGACATAATCAGAAAATAGTTATTTCTTATTGATTCAAAAGTAATTAGGTTTTGAAAACCCATAATTTTGAATGATAAAAAAAAGGAAACAAAAATAAATATTATTGTAATTGGGTGTATAGCTAATTTGAAATATTTTATATAATTCATGATACTAAATATAGTATCACTGTTTAAAAAACAAAGAACAAAATACAACTTAATTTTTAATGGCATATAAAAAATGTTTCATGATAAAAACTCTATCTAAATATATACCCTCTAAATTATACAAAATATGGACAATTTGACTATTTTTTCTCAAACCGACAAAAATATCTTTAATCTGAAAATCCCAGAAAATTATCCTTAAATTGACTTTTTGGCTAAAAAGTATGAATATTTAAAAAAAAAAATGGATATTTTCATCATCTGTTTGACTTAAGGGTAAGTTGAGATTATACAGCTTTTTTGCAATATTTATTTTATTATTCCTTACTACTCATGGAGATATCAAAGTGAAACGAACTTTTCAGCCCAGTGTATTAGTTAGAAAGCGTAGACATGGTTTTCGATCAAGAATGAAAACTCTAGGGGGTCGCAAGGTCTTATCCAGGAGAAGAGCAAAAGGTAGAAAAAGACTCTCAGCATGATTAAAGAGAATACTTCTCATCCTGAAATAAAAAAAATAAATAATCGCTCAGAGTTTTTATTAATCTCAAAGTTTGGTAAAAGAGCTATTTCTGGAGGCATGATACTTCAAGTTATAAATCGCCAAAAATCAGAAATTCAATTTAATCATAATGAAGCAATTAGGTTAGGCTATATTGTAACTAAAAAAATTGGTAAATCAGTTGTAAGAAACAAAATTAAGAGAAGAATTAGAGCCGCCGCAAATAAAATTTTGTCTAATTATGCAAAACCAGGTTATGATTATGTATTGATAAGCCGAAAAAGAATTGTTGATTATTCATTTGATAATATAAATACTGAATTGTTAGATTTATTAAAAACTACAAATACCCTGAAGAAATATAGATAAAAATACTAAGCGTGGCATTGTGAAATATCTTACATTTATAATTATATCATTTATTAACTTTTATTCATATTTTGTTTCACCCATGCTAGGAGCAAGATGTCGATTCCAACCAACTTGCTCATCATATGCTAAAGAAGCATTAATCAAACATGGCTTATTTTATGGTAGTTATTTGTCTTTAAAAAGAATAAGTAGATGTCATCCTCTAAGTGAAAGTAGATATGATCCTGTTCCTAAGCAAAAAATACAAGAAACTAAGTAATTGAAAGGCCAACTATGCTAGAGAATAAAAACCTTTTAATTGCAATAGTTCTATCAATAGCAATCTTACTTGGGTTTCAACTGATCTATGGGGTTCCTACTGTAGATAACAAACAATCTCAAAATTCAAAATTAGAGAGCCAAAATTTACAGAGTTTATCTGAAAATAACTTAGACCCAAAAATTACGAACAAACTTAAAACTAAAGGTAACAATGTATCCGATAGTGAAACATATATTAAAAGAGAAAAAATAATTTCTGAAACTGATAGGGTAAAAATTAAAAGTGAAAAATTAATTGGATCAATTCAGCTTGAGGGAGCATTATTTGATGATCTTACTCTGATTAAGTATGGAGAAAATATAGAAAAGAACAGTGATAGAGTTATATTCCTATCTCCTAAAAATTCACTTAACCCTTATTATGCAAGCTTTGGGTGGATTCAGCAAAATAAGGAAGACTGCATTAAAAATAATAGCAGTTCGGAATGTGAAAAGTTTGACTATATAGAGCTACCAAATAAAAAGACTATATGGCAAACTAATTCAAAAACGCTCACCCCGTCAAACCCAATCACTTTAGAATGGAAAAATAACCAAGGGACAGTCTTTCAAAAATTTATTGAAATAGATAAACAATATATGTTTAAGATCACGGATAAAATTATTAATAATGGAGATAAAAATTTAAAATTATATCCATACGGACAGATTATCAGAGATGGAGCACCTGAGACCCAAGGCTTCTTCATTTTACACGAGGGCCCCATAGGCGTGTTCGATGGAATATTGGAACAACCTGATTATGAGGATGTAGTTGAGTCAAATGAAGAAAATTCTCCGATTGAGTTTAACCCTAAAGAAAATGGAGGCTGGATAGGGATAACTGATAAATACTGGTTAACGGCAATGGTTCCAGATAATTCAAAGAAATCTGAATACAAATATATTCATAAAAAATCTTCAAGGCCCTGTTTATCAGAAAAGTCAAATCTTATAAATATTACTCCAACAACTCAAAAGGGACCATGCGGTATTTTTGTTATACAACATTTAAGTGAACCAATAATTATAGAATCAAGAAGCTCAAATCAAATTGATAATCATTTTTTTGCAGGTGCAAAGGTTGTAAGATATTTGGACCAATACAGCAAAAATTTATCAATACCTATGTTTGATAGAGCAGTTGACTTTGGGTATTTATTCTTCCTCACAAAACCTATCTTCCTTGGTCTCAGGTTAGCCTCTGAAATCTTTGGTAATTACGGTATTGCAATTCTTATTGTAACCTTAGTAATAAAACTTATCTTCTTCCCTATTGCTAACAAATCTTATAAATCTATGGGTAAAATGAGGCTAATTGCTCCAGAAATCAAAAAAATAAGAGAAAGATATAAAGATAACCGACAAAAACAACAGCAAGAAATGATGGCACTATATAAAAAAGAAGGAGCAAATCCAATTACAGGTTGCTTGCCTCTCCTGATTCAAATACCAGTATTTTTTGCGTTATATAAGGTGCTATTTGTAACTATTGAGATGAGACATGCTCCATTTTTTGGGTGGATTCAAGATTTATCAGCGCCAGACCCATTAAACCTCTTCACCTTTTTTGGGATTATTCCATGGACTCCTCCCTCATTCATTCCAATAATTGGAATATGGCCTTTATTGATGGGGGTAACTATGTGGCTTCAAATGCGATTAAACCCTCAACCAATGGATCCTATTCAAGCAAGAATCTTTATGATTATGCCTATATTTTTTACTTTTTTACTCGCAGCATTTCCTGCAGGACTTGTAATTTATTGGACGTGGAATAATATTCTATCTATTGCACAACAGTGGGTTATTATGAAAAAAACTGGCGTAAAAAATCCAGTATCTAAAGACTAAAGTGGAAAAAAAAGATAGTAAAACTTTACCCTCATTAGAAAATTTTTCCATTAATGATATAAAAGCTGGTAAGGAACTTTTCTCTAAACAGGTTTTGTTTAGATTGGGAATAAAAAATGAAGACAAATTCCCGTCTATTAATCTCCCTGAAATAGCATTTGCCGGTAGATCAAATGTCGGAAAATCTACTCTAATTAATACTCTTTCATTTCAAAAAAAAATTGCACGAGTTTCAAAAAAACCAGGATCTACTCAACAAATAAATTTCTTTGAGATTATAGATAATTTGAGTATTGTTGATTTGCCTGGGTATGGTTTTGCAAATGCCTCGAAGTTAGATAAAGCTAATTGGAGTAAATTAATTGAGATATACTTAATTAACAATTCGGCATTAAATAGGGTATTTTTATTAATTGATTCTCGAAGAGGTATAGGTAAAATTGATTTAAGCTTTATGGATTTTCTCGAGAAATATGCTATTGTTTTTGAAATTGTTTTAACTAAAATTGACAAAATTGACTATCAAAGCTCTAAGGTTCTAGTATCTAAGATAGAAAAAATTAATTCAACTTTTACTACTGCATTTCCTAGAGTAATATTGACATCAAGTAAAAATAATGACGGCCTTGATAAATTACGAGCAGAAATAGCAAAGATTATATTATGAATCTTAAATTAAGGATAAAGAAGTGAGTGAATTAGAGAAAAAAAGAATTGCAACAGCTGAAACTCTATCAGAAGCCCTCCCTTATATGAAAGAGTTTAATGGAAATACGTTCGTAATAAAGTTTGGCGGCAATGCTATGGGGGATGCTGAAATGACTCAAAGTTTCTCTCAAAATATAGTTTTAATGAAACAGGTTGGGATTAATCCTATTGTAGTTCATGGTGGAGGACCACAAATCGGTAATATGCTTAAGAAATTAGATATTGAAACTAATTTTGTTGACGGTCTAAGAGTCACAGATAAAACTACTGTCGAAATAGTTGAAATGGTCTTATGTGGGAAAATAAATAAAGAGATTGTTCAATCTATAAATAACGCCGGAGGAACTGCTGTTGGAATATCTGGTAAAGATTCAAAATTAATTAATGCAAAAAGATTAACAAAAAAAAATTATGAGACTGATTCAAGTATAGAAAAAATTTTAGATCTTGGCTATGTAGGAGAACCAAATTCAATAAATCCTTATATTTTAAATATTTTTGAAAAATCAGATATCATTCCAGTAATTGCTCCAATTGGCATTGGAGATGATGGTCAAACCTATAATATAAACGCTGATACTGTCGCAGGTGCGATTGCCTCTGCAATTAAAGCAACAAAACTTATTATACTCACTGATGTAAAAGGTGTGCTTGACGAAAAAGGTATCTTAATTGAGGAAATTGATATTAATTTTGCTAGAGATCTCATGTCTAGAAATATATTTTCTGAAGGTATGATCCCAAAAATTGAGACATGTGTTTCTGCATTAAATAGTGGAACTGAAGCTGTACATATCCTCGATGGGAGGATAAAAAATGCTATGATACTAGAAGTATTTACTGAAAAAGGTATAGGAACTAAAATGGTACCTTAAACAAATTCTAATGATATTTAACAAAAATTTAATTAACAAAATAAATAAAATCAATTTCTGGATATTTGACTTAGATAATACTATTTATAGATCTGATCTAAATCTTTTTCCACAAGTTCAAAAAAGGATAGGTGTGTTTGTTTCTAATTACCTTAAAGTCAATATAACTGAAGCAAAGAATATTCAAAAAAAATTCTTTTTAAAATATAAAAGCACCTTAAGAGGTTTAATGATTGAGCATAAAATGATACCAAATGATTTTCTTGATTTTGTTCATGATATTGATTATTCGGTTTTAAAACATGATAGTGAGTTAAATCGCATATTAAACAAGTTGCCTGGAAAAAAATATATTTATACAAATGGATCAACGAATCATGCTAAAAATGTTCTAGAGAATATGAATATCTCAAATCAATTTTCAGGAATATTTGATATAAAAGATTCAAATTTTGAGCCTAAACCTCATATGGATTCTATGAAATCTTTCATAAATAAATTTTCTATAAATACAGAAAATGCTCTCATGGCTGAAGATATGCCAATAAATTTAGCGCCCCCTAGCAAATTAGGAATTAAAACCCTATTGGTTGAAACTGGATATAACTGGAATAAAGATAAAAATACTGAATTTATAGATTTTTATACTAATGACCTTAAAGACTGGCTTAAAAATATTATTGAAAATAAATTTGAAAAATAAATAATAATAATTTATTTTAGTTTTTTACTTATATATTTTCGGAAAAATTAAAAATGAATGAATTAAAAAAAATAATTGATAACACTTGGGATAATAAAACTGATAAGAGTATTCTCTTTTCAGAAAGCTCTACTAATGCAATCTCAACAACTTTAAACATGCTAGATCAAGGAAATATTCGAGTTGCAGAAAAGAATGGAGAGGATTGGATTATTAATGAGTGGACAAAAAAAGCTGTTTTACTATCTTTTCAAGTTAATCCCATGGTAAAAATACCTGGAGGTCCGGGGGAAAATTCCAGTTGGTATGATAAAGTAAAATCAAAATTTGAAAAATGGAGCAATGATGATTTTATTAATTCTAGTTTTAGAGCTGTCCCAAATTGTGTTGTCAGGCACTCTGCTTATATAGGCAAAGATGTTATTTTAATGACAAGTTTTGTAAATCTTGGCGCTTATGTTGATGATGGAACAATGATTGATACTTGGGCTACAGTTGGAAGTTGTGCTCAAATTGGAAAAAATTGTCATATTTCAGGAGGTGCAGGGATAGGGGGCGTGCTAGAACCTCTTCAAGCAAACCCAGTAATAATTGAGGATAATTGTTTTATAGGAGCAAGATCTGAGGTAGCAGAGGGAGTTATTTTAAGGGAGGGGTCAGTTCTATCAATGGGGGTTTATCTAGGTAAATCAACTAAAATAATCGATAGAGAAACTTCTGAAATATTTTATGGAGAAGTTCCTCCATATTCAGTTGTAGTCCCAGGGTCAATCGCTTCAGATAAAAATAACAATAATTCACTTTCCCTTTATTGCGCTGTTATAGTAAAAAGGGTTGATGAAAAAACAAGATCAAAAACTTCTATTAACGACCTACTTAGAACTGAAAATTAAAAAATGACAAATATAGAAATTGACCCGGTAGAGTTATCACAATCACTTATTAGGTGTAAGAGTATTACACCCGATCAAGCAGGGACTCTTGATTTGATTCAAGAGATTCTGGAAAAAAATGGTTTTCAATGTTCTAGACTTCCTTTCAAGGAAGAGAATTCACCAGAAGTAGATAACCTTTATGCTACATACGGTAATAAAGAACCGAACCTATGCTTTGCTGGCCACGTTGATGTAGTGCCACCAGGAAAAATAGACCAATGGGAAGAAGATCCCTTTTCTGGGAAAATTAAAAATAATTTACTCTATGGCAGAGGTGCTGCGGATATGAAAAGTGCAATAGCATCGTTTATATCTGCTTCAATAAAATATATTTTGATTAATAAAAAAAAATTTAATGGAACTTTGAGTTTTCTGATAACTTCAGATGAAGAAGGACCTGCTATTAATGGAACAAAAAAAGTTTTACAGTGGCTTAAAAAAAATAACATAAAGATTAATGATTGTATTATTGGTGAACCTACAAACCCAACTAAATTAGGCGAAATGATAAAAATTGGTAGAAGAGGTTCTTTAACTGGACACTTAACTTTCTATGGAAAAGAAGGACATGTGGCTTATCCAGAAAATGCTGATAACCCCATTACCCAATTGATAAATACACTGAAAGTCTTGAATGAAAAAAAATTAGACGATGGAAATAGTTTTTTTCAACCATCAAATTTAGAAATTACAACAATAGATGTAAATAATAACGTAACAAACATGATTCCTCAATCTGCATCTGCTTCTTTTAATATTCGATTTAATGATGAACATAACTCTGAATCACTCACTAAATGGATTAAAGAAGTATGTGAAGCAACTGCTAAAAATCATAAACTTGATATAATTGTAAGTGGAGAATCTTTTTTTTCTGAACCAGGAAAATTAAGCAATATAATTGTTAAATCTATTAATGATGAATTGGGGGTTGAACCTATACTTAGTACAAATGGCGGGACTTCAGATGGTAGATTTATAAAAGATTTTTCAAATGTAGCTGAATTTGGTCTAATTGGAAAAACAATGCATAAGTTTAACGAAAATATAAGTATTAATGATATCAGATCGCTAAGTATAATTTACTTTAATATTATTGAAAAATATTTTGACTGATCTTTATCATTTGGATTAATTTAATTTGTATTCAAGACCAAACTTAATATCAAAAAGATAGAGACCATGCGCAGGCGCAACAAAACCAACTTTTTTTCTATTACAGGCCTCTAAAGCCGTCTTCATATCTAAAACTGACCATCTTCCCTCTCCCACGCACTTTAAACTACCAACAATTGACCTTACTTGTTTATATAAAAATGATTTTGCTATAACTTTTATCTCTATATCGTCTTTATCATTGATTATTTTTATCTCATCTATTTTTTTTATTGAAGATTTAGATTGACAATTTGCTCCTCTAAATGTTGAAAAATCATGAGTGCCGATTAACAATTGACCAGCTGATATCATCTTACTTAAATTTAAATTTACTGGGACATGCCATTTGCTTTTAATATCAATAGTAGGCGGCGGACGTCTATTTAAAATTTTATATATATATGTTCTCTCAATAGCTGAGAATCTTGAATGAAAATCTTCTGAGACTTTATGCGCGGATAAAATTGAGATTTTTTCTGATTTAAGATAATAATTTAAGCCATCTCTTATCTCATTACATTCAATTTTTTTATTACAATCAAAATGTGCTACTTGACCCAAAGCATGCACTCCAGTATCTGTTCTTCCAGATCCATAAACAGTGACTTCTTTACCTATTAGGTACTTTATGGCATTTTCAACAGTCCCTTGCACAGATTTAGAGTTTTGTTGCCTTTGCCAACCAACATAATTAGTGCCGTCATATTCTAATTTAATACAAATACGCATTATAATTCTATTCTAATTTAGAGTTTATATCTATTTTGACTCCTCTAAGAAATTCTATAATTTTCATAGTTTTCTTACCTTCAAGTTGAACTATTTCAGGCCGATAACTAAGTTCACTACAGCCAATAGTAAATAAGTCATCAACAATAACCCCTTCTGGATTTGTTTCATTAATGATACTACCAGAAATAATCTTTAATCTTTTATTTTTAAATAAAGTCCATGCTCCAGGATTTAGAGAAAAAGCACGAACCTGTGAATCAATAAATTTGGCTGAGTTTGACCAGTTAATTTTACTTTCTTTTTTATTTAATTTATTTGCGTATGTTGCTAAATTATGTTCTTGACTAAACCCTATAATTTTTTTTTGTTGAAACTGATGTAGAGTTTTCATTAACTCTTTTGCGCCCAATAAAGATAACTTTTCCTCTAATTCACTGAAATTTGTTTTAGATGTAATTTGTATTTTTGACTGTGATAGTATATTTCCAGCATCTAAATCTTTATTCATTTTCATTATAGTAATACCTGTTTCTTTATCTCCAGCTAGTATTGCTCTTTGAATAGGGGCAGCACCTCTCCATCTCGGAAGTAATGAAGCATGAATGTTGATACAGCCAAATTGAGGAGCATTTAGAAAACTTTCTGGAAGAATCAGGCCATAGGCTGCAACCACGCAGAGGTCCGCATGTATTTCTTTAATATATGTCGCATCAATATCATCAGTTAGTTTTTTAGGTGTTTTAACATCTATATTATTTTTATCAGCAAAATTATGAACAACTGATTTATTAATTTTTTTACCTCTTCCTGATTTTTTTGGAGCCTGTGTATATATACTACAAATCGTGTTATTAGACAAAACTAAAGCATTTAAAGCAGGCAAAGCAAAGGAAGGGGTTCCCATAAAAACTATTTTCATATTACCTCTAAATACTAGGCTAAATTTTTTTTCATTTTTTTCATCTTACGTAAAATAATATTTTTTTTAATTGAAGAAACTTTATCAATTAACAGGTTTCCATCTAGATGATCTATTTCATGTTGAATTATAACAGCTTGAAAATCACTAAAATTAGATAATTTAGTTTTTTTATTTTCATCTATATATTTAACTTTAATTTCTTTAGATCTCATTACTTCAACAAATTGTTCTGGAAAAGATAAGCACCCTTCATCATTAAGCTGAATTTCTTCACTCTCCCAAATAATTTCAGGGTTAATCATTTTTAAATTAGAAATTTTATTACCTCTTGATGTATCAACTACAATCATTCTTTGGGGAACCCCAACCTGTATAGCTGAAAGTCCTACCCCTGGGGCAGCATACATAGTATCCAACATATCATTTAATAACTTTATCTCACTATCTCCAATTTCTAAAATATTTTTGGATTTAACTCTCAGCAAAGGATCAGGAGCTTTAATTATAGGTAAAATAGACATAATATTTATATAAATAATTATCAAAATTAAATAAATAATATATTATCAGATTTTTCAACAATTTAAAGTTGATAGAAAGCAGATATTTTGAATATTTTGGATCAAATAGCAAATTATAATACACTTATTATATTAATTTTAGTTTTAATACTTTTAATTATGTTATCTCTTCAATGCTATAATTTAATTAAAATTAAAAAAATTGATACAGATTACGACTTAAATCAAAATAATAATAAAACAAATATTATATTTTCAGAAATTATTGGAAGACTTTCTAATCTAACTGAAAGTTCTTCAATTTCACAAAATGAATTAATCAAAACATTAAATAATAGGATTGACAATCTATCAAGAGATCTAAACTTAACTATGCGAGATAATAACTCTAAAACCTCAGAAAGTCTTGGGGAGTTGAAAAAGCACATGGATAAAATTGATGAAGCACAAAAGAATATATCAGATCTATCGAGCGAAATGATTACATTGCAGGATATTTTATCAAATAAGCAAACTAGAGGAGTTTTTGGGGAAATACAGCTCAATGAAATAATAACTAATATCCTTCCTCCTTCTTATTTTAGCACTCAGGATACTTTATCAAATTACTCTAGGCCTGACTTAGTTATAAAACTACCAAACCCACCAGGTAAAATTGTTGTTGATGCAAAATTTCCGTTGGAGAGCTACAAAAAATTAAAAGCGTCTCAGAATAAATTGGAAAGGCAGGAAGCTATTAAACAATTTAAATTAGATCTTAAGAAACATATAAAGGATATTAAATCTAAATATATAATACCAGGAGAAACAGCAGACTCAGCACTAATGTTTATTCCATCTGAAGGGGTTTATTCAGAAATTCATTCCTCATTAGAGGAGGTAATTGAAGATTCCTATAGATCTAAGGTTTGGATTGTTTCCCCTACAACAATTTGGGCGTTACTAAATACTATTAGAGGTTTGCTTAAAGATGTGAGTATAAAAAAACAGGCTAATATAATTCAAAAAGAAATAATAAATTTAATTGATGACTTAGCAAGGCTAGGTATAAGAGTAAAGAAGCTTCAGAAACATTTTGATTTAGCTAATTCAGATTTAAATGAAGTAGAAATATCTACAAATAAATTAATAAATCTTACTAGAAAAATAGAGAAAATTAAAATTGATGAAAATTAGTTTAAAAAGCTCTTCTACTATTTATTGCGGCAGATATAGTCCCATCATCTAAATAATCCAACTCTCCACCAACAGGCACTCCATGAGAGAGCTGTGTAACGGCAATATTTAATTTACTTATCTCCTCTTTTAAATAATGCGCAGTAGTCTGACCATCAACAGTGACAGGTAAAGCAATAATTATTTCACTTATTTTATTATCATTTATTCTCCGTATGAGTGGTTCAATTCTCAAATCAGCTGGCCCAATACCATCTAAAGCCGATAATACCCCACCTAAGACATGAAATAAGCCTCTGAAGCTTGAAACTTTTTGAAGAGCCCAAAGATCAGTTACACCTTCAACAACACAAATTACTTTATTATCTCTTTTAATATCAGTACAGATGGAGCACGGATTAATTATATCTATATTCCCGCATAAAGAGCAACTAACAATACTTTTCATTGCTACCGTTAGTGAAGATGCCAAAGAAGGCATTAAAGTATCTTTTTTCTTTAATAAATGTAAAACAATCCTTCGGGCAGAACGAGGTCCGAGTCCTGGAAGCCGTGAGAAAAGATGCTCAAGATTATCTATTTCATTAGGGCTATTACTCATAACAGTCTAAATAAATGGTTTTAAGCCTGATGGTATATTGACACCACCAGTTATTTTTTTCATTTCTTCACTTGTATATTCTTCTAACTTTACTTTAGCATCATTATGAGCTGCAATAATTAAATCTTCGACTATTGAAAATTCACTTTCATTAGATAATGATTTATCTATTGATATATTCACCATATTGCCCTTACCATTCAAAATTACTTTTATTAATCCTCCACCTGACTCACCGCTTATCTCTGCGCTTTCAAGAGATTTTTGCATATCTGCCATGCGTTTTTGCATCTCCTGTGCTTGCTTCATCATTTCACTAATATTCTTCATCTATTACCTCATAACTTTCGTTGATTTCATTAGCAATAATACTGTCATTCATTTCATAAATATTTCTAATCTCTGATCCTGGAACCGATTCAAGCAAGTAACTAACAACTGGATCAATTTCAATTTTTTTTCTCATTACAAGGGCTTTTTCATTAATCTTTTCTCTTATAGTTAACTGCCCTTGCTCATTCGATAGAGTAATTAGCCACCTTATACCAGTTAAATCGCTTAAAAAAGAACTTAATAAACTTATGAAATTTTTTGGAGTGTTTTTCTTTAATCGTAATGAAATTTTTCCATGCTCAAACGATACGATATGAACATTAGATAATAAATTTGAACGCAAAATAAATTCATCTTTTTTTTCGGTTAAATTAACTAAATCACTTAAATTATCAATAATGACTCTATCTGAGATCTTAACCTTAGGATTTTTTTCATCGGGTTTAAATTTATTATCTATGTCGGATGTATTTGTTTCCCTTGATACGTTCTCTTCTTTATCATATTTTTTTTCATTTATCTTAACATGCCCAATCTCAGCTATTTTTTTTTTACCTACCTGAATAGACTTTACTAAAGTAGCAGGATCTGGAAGATGAGAAGCGTATGTTATTTGTATTATAAGCATATCAAAAGAGGCAATACTTGATGAAAGTTTATTCATATCATCTAACCCTTTCAATAACATTTGCCATATTCTTGTCAAGTTTGCTAAAGAAATATGCTCAGAAATTTTTATTAATTCATCTCTATCTTTATCAGCTAAAGTAATATCTTCTTCAATATTCCCTGTAATTTTGTATGTAGTTATCCAGTGACATATATGCATTAATTCTTGAATAATTATACTTGACTCTATTCCTTTCTTGTACTGAAGTCTGGCAATATCAAGGGCCTCTTTGACATCCCCTTTGATAAGGTGAAGGAATAAAGTAACAATTTCTAATTTGCCCGATAGCCCAAGCATACCTCTCACTTTATCTTCAGATATTTGATTGCCACAATAAGCAATTGCCTGATCTAATAAAGATAAACCATCTCTAACCGATCCCTCTGACGCATTAGCAATCAACTCTAAAGATAGATTTCCTATTTTTATATTTTCTTTATATGAAATATCTGATAAATGCTTAACCATAACCTCTTTAGAGATTCTATTTAAATCAAACCTTTGGCAACGTGATAAAACCGTAATAGGAACTTTTCGAATTTCTGTGGTAGCCATAATAAAAATTATATGTGAGGGGGGTTCCTCAAGAGTTTTAAGTAAAGCATTAAAAGCAGCTGTAGATAACATATGAACTTCGTCAATAACATAAACTTTATAATTTGAAGAAACCGGTTTATATCTTACGTTTTCAATTATTTCTCTAATATTGCTTACACCTGTATTGCTCGCAGCATCTATCTCAATTACATCAACATTATTACCAATATCTATTGATTTGCATTGTTCACAATTATTACAGGGCAATAAATTACTATCATCATCTTTTATGATATTTAGACAATTAAGAGATCTCGCAATAATTCTTGCAGTAGTAGTTTTTCCTACACCTCTCATTCCAGTTAACATAAATGCGTGATATATTCTATGTTCTGATATTGCATTTGATAAAGTTCGAGTCAATACATCTTGACCGACCAAATCACGAAAATTTTTAGGCCTATATTTTCTTGCAAGAACTCTATAAATATCTAATTTTTTCATTTATAAATTGGAAATTCATTCAATTTAATTTAAATTATTTAGGTAGGAGACTAGAAATCGACCCAAAGAAATTTGTTACGGCTGCTTCTTTCGACCTGACCGGATTAGCAAACTCTTTGCCCGATACTAGCCTCCTGAGGTAATTATATAGTATGTTTAGCTATTAACCCAACACTTAAAAATTACGTTAAAAAAATATATATAAAAAATAGATTAAAAATATAAAAAATGCCCGATTTACGAAATTTCAATACTTTTTCTGGAAATACACTTGATAGAGCAGGAAATATAAGGAAAAGCACGGAATGGATGGCTTCTCAAATAAAACATCCTAAAGCCAAGTTTTTACCAATCCTTAACCTAACGGCTCCAATACAAACTAAAAACAATTCGAAAAATATTAAGTATCTAAACCTGAATCAAATGACTAATTACAAAATTAGTTATAATAATCTAATATTTCTAGGTATTAAAGATGAGACTCCTTATTTTGCATTTGATATATCAAAATCTAAAACTGAAAACGAAAAATTTTTTGATAATGTCATATTTGAAGAAGTTAGAAAAGCTGCTATGTATCTTTCTAATGAAGATTCATCCCTCCTTGCCCACGCAAGATCAATGGTTGACTGGAAATTAAATAATAATTTTTGTCCTAAGTGTGGATATAAAACAAAAAGTCACCAAGGTGGACATATTGAAATCTGCGGCAATAAAGACTGCAATAAGGAAATATTCCCCAGAACTGACCCTGTTGTAATTATGCTTGTATATAATAAAAATAATTGTGTTGTTGGACGACAGTCTAACTTTCCAGTAAATTTCTTTTCTGTTTTAGCTGGATTTATTGAACCAGGAGAAAGCATTGAGTCGGCTGTTTACAGAGAAGTATTTGAAGAAATAGCAATTAAAGTAAAAAATATAGTTTATCATTCATCCCAGCCTTGGCCATACCCTTCTTCTTTAATGATTGGCTGTATTGCAGAAGCAGAAAATACAAATATTGTAATTGATGAGGAAGAAATAGTTGAGGCAAAATGGGTGAACAGAGAATTAATTTTATCAGCCCTTAAAAAATCTAAGGCCTCTAAAGAGGACCCATTAACTAAAAGGCCAGATAATACTTTAGGGGAACTGCTATTACCGCCACCAATAGCAATTGCACATCACTTATTAAAATACTGGGCAGAAAATCCTAGATTTTTTCTCTAAGTCTATCAGCAGAATAAACACCAAGTATAATCAACTTACTAGTATAAAATTTTAGTTCTTCCATTGCTAACTTTAGATTTTTATCTTCAAGATGACCTTCAACATCAGCATAAAACTGAGTAGCTGTAAAACTACCTTTTAATTGATAACTCTCTAATTTTGTCATATTTATATTATTTGTCGCAAACCCCCCCATCGCCTTATATAAGGCTGAAGGAACATTCCTTACTTGAAAAACAAATGAAGTAATAGCATTTCCGGATTGCAATTTTGGTCTTTTTGCATTTTTAGATAATATAACAAATCTTGTAGTATTATGCTCTTCATCTTCAAAATTCTTAATCAAAATCTTAAGTTTATATATCTCAGACGCAAATTCTGAAGCTATAGCTCCCTCAGATTTTTTATTACCTAGAGAAATTTTTTTAGCAGCTCCAGCTGTATCAGCATATACTCTAGAAGTAAGATTTAGCTTATGTAAATTTTTTCTACACTGACTCAATGCTTGAATATGACTATAAACATTTTGTAAATCTTCCAGATTTGCTCCTTTTTTAGCCAACAAGCAATGATTTACCTTCTGAAAGTGTTCTTTAATTATAAATAAACCAGACTCAGGTAATAAGTAATGAATATCAGCAACTCTTCCTGCTACACTATTTTCGATTGGTATCATCGCTAGTGATGATTTGCCACTTTTTACAGATTCAAATACATCTTCAAATGTATGGCAAGGCAGGGCTTCCATTTCTGGATAAACATTTTTACATGCTAGATGAGAGTTAGCACCATATTCACCTTGAAAAGAAATAGTATTATTTTTTAACATTAAATATAAATCCTATTTTAAATTATATAAATTTTCTTCTTATAATTTCTAAATCTTCATATGTATCAACACCAACTAAAGCTTCATTAACTATGGATGCATAAATATTCATACCAATTTCAAGAGCTCTCAACTGCTCAAGTTTTTCTCTTTTCTCTAAAATGGTCTGAGGTTTTTTACAAAATCTCTCAATCACATCTCTTTTATAAGCATATATTCCTATATGCTCATAGTAATCTCCTTCATTTGCAGGGACAGGAGATCTTGAAAAATAGATAGCCCTGCCAATTATATCGTTTTTATTATGTCCAGTTACAACCTTAACCTTATTTGGATTTGCTATTCTATCGTTATCTAAAGGTGTAATCAAAGTGCCTATATCAACTTTCTTATCATCTAACAGGTTTGCTGTAATTTTTATATAATCTGGAGGAATTAACGGAATATCACCTTGTAAATTGATGACCTTCTCAAATTCACGATCAGGATCAATTTTTTTTAAGCCTTCCATAATCCTATCTGTTCCAGAAACATGATCATATTGAGTCAGAACAGAATTCCCACCAGCCTTCTTAACAACTAGATCTATTTCTTTATCTGGAGTTGCAACAAAAACCTCTCCAAGATTTGCTTTCTTAGCGCACTCTAAAACCCTCACTATCATTGGTAAGCCAGCTATGTCCTCTAGAGGTTTGTTGGGCAATCTCGTAGATGCAAGCCTTGATGGTATAAAAATAACGGTTTTCATTGTAATATTATCTTTTTTAAACTAATTTGATTACTTTATATTGTTACTATTAAAATAATAAAGATAATTTAATTTAATCGCAATTTTATGTTAAAATGGCATTCTTTTTGGACTTTCTAAGTTGATAAAACATCAAAATTAGTGAATATTCGGGTATAACATATTTGGAGGCTATTTAACAAATGGACGCATATACTTTAAATAAATATGCTGGAGCACTTATTGCAGCAATTTTAATAGTTTTCCTATTAGGAAAGCTTGGAAATATCGCCATTCATCCAAAAAAACTTGAGAAACAAGTTTACAGTGAAACCCCACTTGTAAATCAAGAAAGTAAAGTTGCTTCAGCCTCAAAGGAGCCTAAAGAAGAAATTCCTCTTCCTATTCTGCTTGCTAGCGCTTCAGTTGAAAAAGGGCAAAAAGTATCGAAAAAATGTTCATCTTGTCATAATTTTGTTAAAGGTGGGGCTAATAAAGTAGGACCAAATTTGTATAATATTGTTGGAGCTTCAATGGCAGCTGTTGATAATTTCAGTTATTCATCTGCTATTAAAAACTTTGGAGGTAAATGGGGCTATGAAGAGCTTAATTTATTTCTAAAGAATCCTAAGAAATATATGCCTGGAACAAAAATGGCTTTTGCAGGTATCAAAAAACCTAAAGATAGGGCTAACATTATCCTATATCTTAAAAGTGTAACCGAGAGCCCCCCATCAATTCCGGAATAATTAATTCAATTGTTATACTATAATGACATGTGATATTAATGATCTTGCTGATTTTGCATCTCTGCTAGCAGATGAAAGCAGGAAAGTAATAAATAAATACTTCAGAAAAAATATAACAATCTCTATAAAAAATGATAATACTCAAGCTACTAATGTTGATATTGAAGTTGAAGAATTACTCAGGCAAATTATTAAAAACCGTTATGAAGGCCATCAGATAGTTGGGGAAGAAATAATAAATGAAAAAAAAATTGATAACTCAGGTATTAAATGGGTCTTAGATCCAATTGATGGAACAAGAGCTTTTATTCATGGAAAACCAACTTTTGGAACGCTAATTGCTGTAATTAAAAATGATTTGCCTATAGTTGGACTAATTGATCAGCCAATACAAAAAGAAAGGTGGATAAGCTTTAATAATAAAACTAATTATAATGGTAATTTAGTAAAAAGTAGCAATAATACTGATATAAATAAAGCAAGGTTAGAAGCGACTAGCCCCTTAATGTTTTCAGAAGATTCTTATAAAAAATTTTTAAAAATTGTTAGTTCAGTAAGTTCAGTAAGTTGGGGCGCCGACTGTTATGCTTATGGAATGTTAGCAAATGGATATGTAGATATTGTTTGTGAACAAGGAATGAAATTTTGGGATTATGCAGCTCTTATTCCAATAATTGAAGGATCTGGGGGAAAAATATCTGATTGGACCGGGAAAAGATTGGATGAAACTAGTGATGGAGCAGTTCTTGCTTCGGCAAACGAAAAAATTCATGAAAAAGCATTGAAAATTCTAAACAATTAAATTTTAATTAAATATTGCTTATTTTAAAAAAAGGTTCTTAATGTTTTACTATTTTAGATATTTTATTATATTCTCTTTGTTTTTCTCAATCCAACCTTATGCTTATGCTGATGTAAAGCATGCTATTTCTCTTTATGGAAAGCCTAAATATGATAAGAACTTCACACATTTTGATTATGTGAATCCAAATGCACCAAAAAAAGGCCATTTAAAACGCTTAGCACTAAGGACTTATAACTCATTTAATCCATTTATTATTTCTGGGAATGCTGCAGCAGGAATTTCATTAGTTTATGAAACTTTAATGACTGGATCTAGAGATGAACTAGATAAAAGCACATTGTACAGTCTTATTGCTGAAAATGTTGAATTTCCTGAAGATTATTCTTGGGTCAAATTTAATTTAAGGGCAAATGCATCTTGGCATGATGGAAATCCAATTTCATCTGAGGATGTAATTTTTTCTTTTCGTACTTTAACAGAACAAGGAAGTCCATTTTATAAATCATATTATAAAAATGTTTCTAAAGTAGAAGCCTTAGATAAACTCACCGTAAAATTTCATATGAATATTAAAAATAATAAAGAAATGCCAAATATTTTAGGAGAATTATATATTTTACCTAAACATCACCTTAAGGAGAAAGATTTTAGTAAAGCAAGCCTCGATGTACCTTTAGGGAGTGGGCCATACAGGGTATCAAGATTTGAATCAGGCAGATATATTATTTATGAAAGAGTTAAAAATTATTGGGGCAAAGACTTGCCTGTTAATAAAGGTAGATATAATTTTGATATTATTCAATACGACTATTATAGAGATTTGACTGTAGCTCGCGAGGCTTTCAAATCTGGACAATTTGATATTTATAATGAGTATCAAGCAAAGGGTTGGGCTACAGGCTTTAAATTCGACGCAGTAAAACAAGGTAAGGTAATTAAAGAGGAAATACCTATTTCTAGATCACCTGGTATGCAGGCTTTTGTATTTAATACAAGAAAAACCTTTTTCCAGAATAGAGAAGTTCGAAAAGCAATTAGTTTAGTTTTTGATTTCGAATGGTTAAATAAAAATATTTTCTATAATCAATATAAACGTACAACAAGTTTTTTTCAAAATACTGATTTAGCATCAAGTGGGATACCAAAAGGATTGGAGTTTGATTATTTGGATAAATATAAAGATATTTTGCCTAGTGAAATATTTGATAAAGCGTTCTCACTGCCACAATCTGACGGAAGTGGAAATATAAGACCTCAATTAAAAATGGCAAAAAAATTACTCAGTCAAAATGGCTGGATAATAAAGAATAATAAATTAGTTAATTCAAAAACAAATGAACCTTTTAAATTTAATATAATTATTATTCAACCAAGTTTAGAAAGAGTAATACTTCCTTTCACAAAGAATTTAGAAAAACTTGGGATTATCTGTAAAATTCAAGTTTTAGACTCTTCACAATATATCGAGAGAATAAATAATTATGATTTTGATATGATTGTTTCCACTATCCCTCAATCATTCAATCCAGGAAATGAGCAAAGAAACTATTGGGGTTCAAATTCAGCTAAAGCTCCCGGGGGTAGAAACTTAGCAGGGATAAATAACCCTGTAATAGATGAATTGATTGAAAAAATTATTTTTTCCCAATCAAGAGAAAAATTAGTGGCTGCTACAAAATCATTGGATAGAGTTTTGCTTTGGAACTATTACTTTATACCACAATACCACTCTCCAAATAATAGAATTGCTTACTGGAATAAATTTATGAAGCCAGGAACTAAACCTAAGTTTGGAATAGATATCCAGTCCTGGTGGCTGAAATAATTTTAGGAAATTTTTTAAATTTAATTACTTAGATTATTATATAATTAAATAATTTTTCGTGTTATTTGCAGGAGAATAAAATTACTACTTACCTACTTCGCAGATTGATATTAATTATACCAACTTTATTTATAATAATGCTGATAAACTTTGCTATTATTCAGACGGCACCAGGTGGGCCAGTAGAACAAATGATTGCAAAAATAACCGGTACAGCGGTTGATGCAACAGCAAGAGTAAGTGGAACGGCAAATTCAGATTCTCAAAATAATAATGAATCTGTTCAAGAAGTTCTTTTAGGAGAATCAAAATATAGAGGTGCACAAGGACTTGATCCAGAATTTATAAAATCTATTGAAAAAATGTATGGTTTTGATAAACCTATTGCAGATAGATTTTTTCTTATGATAACTAATTACCTAAAGTTTGATTTTGGTGAAAGCTTTTTCCAAGACAAATCAGTAATTGATTTAATTCTTGAAAAAATGCCTGTTTCAATAACTTTAGGATTGTGGTCTACACTAATTGTCTACTTAATATCCATACCTCTTGGAATAAGAAAAGCCGTAAAGGATGGGACAAGTTTTGATTTATGGACGAGTACTTTAGTCATAATCGGCCAAGCAATACCGTCTTTTTTATTTGCAATTCTATTAATTATTATTTTTTCAGGTGGATCATTTTTAGATCTTTTCCCTCTTAGAGGTCTTACCTCAGATAATTTTAATGACTTAAGTCTTATAGGAAAAATATTTGATTATATATGGCATATAGTTCTCCCAGTTACTGCACTAGTAATTGGTGGTTTCGCTGGCCTTACAATGCTAACAAAAAATTCGTTCCTTGATCAGATAAACCAACAATACGTTCTAACTGCTCGTGCGAAAGGAGTATCAGAAAAAAGAGTGCTTTATGGTCATATATTTCGAAATGCAATGATAATTGTCATAGCTGGCTTTCCTAGTGCTTTTATCAGTATTTTATTTACTGGATCACTTCTCATTGAGGTAATTTTTTCTTTGGACGGACTTGGTCTTCTTGGTTTCGAAGCAGCTATAAATAGGGACTACCCTGTTATGTTCTCGACATTATATATTTTTACTCTGTTAGGATTGGTACTGGCAATAGCTCGAGATATTGCTTATGTCTTTGTTGACCCTAGAATTGATTTTGAGAGCAGGTAAATATAATGAAAAATATTTTTTTATTTAAACTATCTAATATCAATTCAAGAAGGCTAGATAACTTCAAGAAAAATAAGCGTGGTTTTTACTCATTTATTTTTTTGTTATTACTATTCATAATATCTATATTCGCTAATTTTATAGCAAATGAAAGACCAATTATTGTTTTTTTTGAAAACAAAATCTATCTTCCTATATTAGTTGATTATCCTGAAACAGTATTTGATGGTGAATTTGAAACAAATACTGATTATCGGGATCCTTTTGTGAAAGAATTAATACAAAAGAAAGGTTGGATGATTTGGCCATTAATTCCGTTTAGCCATGATACCATTAATTATGAACTAAAATCTCCAGCTCCATCACCTCCAGATCGTATAAATTGGCTAGGTACTGATGATCAAGGTAGAGATGTTTTTGCTCGCTTAATTTACGGATTTAGAATTTCTCTTTTATTTGGTCTTATTTTAACCTCACTCAGCTCAATCATTGGAGTTGCCGCTGGGGCTGTTCAAGGGTATTTTGGAGGTGTAATTGATTTAATTTTCCAAAGGTTTATTGAAGTATGGGAAAGCATACCTTTACTGTACCTATTGATAATTCTTGCAGCAATTATAACCCCAGGTTTTTGGTCTCTGCTTTTCATTCTACTATTATTTAGCTGGATGTCTTTAGTGGGAGTCGTCAGGGCAGAGTTTCTTAGAGCTAGAAATTTTGAATATGTTCGAGCAGCTAAAGCTTTAGGTATTAAAAATAATATAATAATTTTTAGACATATTTTACCTAATGCAATGGTAGCTACTATCACCTTTTTACCTTTTATCTTAGCCGGATCTATCACAAGTCTAACAGCTCTTGACTTTCTCGGGTTTGGGTTGCCCCCTGGATCGCCATCATTAGGTGAAATGCTTCAACAAGGAAAGTCTAACTTACAAGCTCCTTGGCTTGGAATCACATCTTTTTTTTCAATCGCAATTATTTTAACATTGGTAGTTTTTATCGGAGAGGCTGTGAGGGACGCTTTTGACCCAAGAAAAATCTTTAACTAATATAAATTTTCTAGAAGTTAGAAATTTATCAGTTGCTTTTAAAATAAATAAAACAAGAAACCAAATATTGAATAATATTACATTTTCAGTAAATAAGAACCAGACACTTGCTTTAGTTGGAGAATCAGGTTCAGGTAAATCTGTTAGCGCCCTGTCAATCTTGCAACTTCTTCCGAGGCATAGCACAGAATATATATCTGGATCGGTAAAAATAGATGGAAAAGAGTATCTAAAATCAGATGTTAATAATATCTCGGAAGTTAGAGGCCAGAAAATATCTATGATTTTTCAAGAACCTATGACATCATTAAACCCATTACATACAATAAAAAAACAAATTGCAGAGTCTGTAACAATTTTTAAAAACCTAACAAGAAACGAGATAAAAGATAAGGTAGAGTTTCTACTTGATTTAGTTGGCTTAGAAGAAATAATTAAAAGATCTCAAGCCTACCCTCATGAACTTTCTGGAGGCCAAAGACAAAGAGTAATGATTGCTATGGCAATTGCAAATAATCCCTCTCTTCTTATTGCTGACGAACCTACTACAGCATTAGATGTTACAATTCAGAGACAAATTTTAGATTTATTAAAAAACTTGCAAGACAATATGGGTATGTCAATTCTACTAATTACTCATGATCTTTCAATAGTAAAAAGATTTGCTGATAATATTTGCGTTTTGAAAGATGGTTTGATTATCGAAAAGGGAAGAACAAAAAATATCTTTTTAGATCCAAAAAATAAATATACAAAAATTCTTATTAATTCTGTGTTAAAGAAAGGAGAAAAAGATATAGTTAGTTCAGAAAATAAAATTATCGAGATAAGAGATTTATCAGTAGAATACTCGATTAAAAAAGGATTATTTAGAAAAAGAATTAATACTCTAAGTGCTCTAAACAATATCTCATTTGTTCTATATCAAGGAGAAACTCTTGGTATAGTAGGTGAAAGTGGATCCGGTAAAACAACTTTAGGTTTAGCAATTCTAAAATTAGTCACTAGCAAAGGGGCTATCTTTTTTCAAAATAAAAATCTTTTAAAAATAAGTAATGATGATCTTCGAAAATTAAGGAAGCACATGCAAATAGTTTTCCAAGACCCTTTTGGTAGTCTTAGTCCTAGGTTATCTATCAAGCAAATTATAGGTGAGGGCTTAGAAGTTCATTTTAAAAATTTAAATAAAGAAGAAAAAACAAAAAAAATAAATCAAGCTTTAAAAGATGTGGGCATTGACTATAATTTACAAAACCGATACCCCCATGAGTTTTCTGGAGGCCAAAGACAGCGAATATCTATTGCAAGAGCACTAATTTTAAAACCAAAATTGATTATTCTAGATGAGCCAACATCTGCTTTAGATAAAACAGTACAGAATCAGATAATTAAATTACTTTGGGAACTACAAGAAAAATACGGCCTTACTTATATATTTATTAGTCATGATCTACAAGTTATACGTGCATTATCAGATAAAGTAATTGTATTAAAAAACGGAAGAATTATAGAGATGGGTACATCTAATCAAATATTTACAAACCCCAAAGAAAAATATACAAATGCACTATTAGAAGCCTCTCTTGTTTAGTCCTGTCTTGCTTTAACTAAACTTTCATTCCAATTATCAATATAAACTTTTCCTTGAATAGTTTTATTAACAATTATACTTCGTTTATCTCTATTATCAGGAAACCTTCTTATTAAACCATATGATTCTAATGTATCAATAGCTCTTGAAATAACTGCTTTAGATACTCCTAAAAGCTTTGATAAGCTTTTTACAGTTTGGATATCTTTATTGAGATATACAGTCAGTAAAACTCCTTTTTGCCTTTCAGTAAGATCTTTCTGTTCACTTCTTATAGATTCTAATATTGATGGGTATAAATTTTCTAGTTCCTGCATACTTATACTTTATCTGAATTTAACTTATCATTATTTAAGATCTTTAAAAAATCTTCTTGAGATAAAGGTTTATAAAAGTAATGACCTTGCGCAAAATCACAATCTATAGAAGTAAGAAATTCAACTTCATACTTACTTTCTACACCTTCTGCTAATACAGAAAGTCCTATTTCCTTAGCCATAGATATAATGGCTTTTACAATTGCAATTGACTCATCATTTTTTGAAATACCAGCAATTAATGATTGATCAATTTTAATTGTATCGACAGGGTAGGATGTAAGTTGACTTAGAGAAGAATAACCTGTTCCAAAATCATCGAGAGAAAATGACACTCCTTTTTCTTTAAGAGATAAAATAGAGTTAATAGCCGAGTTTTGATCTCTAATAAATGAATATTCTGTTAATTCAATATCTAAAAATTTAGGCGGAAAATCATATTTTTCGAGAGTAGTAAATACAAAATCTACAATATTATCTTCAGCGAGCTGTATGGGCGAGAAATTTACTCCAATCCTAAGTGGGGTTTTAACTAAGTTACTCCAGATCTTTGCTTCAGAGCATGCCTTTTCAAGCACCCATTCCCCTAATTGCACTATGGACCCTATAGATTCAGCTCTTGGAATAAACTCACTAGGCGAAATATTACCCAGGCTTGGGCTTTCCCATCTTAGCAAAGCTTCTGCGCCAATTATTGATTCACTTTTTAATTTAACTGTTGGTTGAAATTTCAGATAAAACTGATTTTCTTTAATAGCTCTAGGTATTGCCTGGTCTAGAAAGTTGAGTCTAAGTATTTTTTTATTAATATCTTTACTATAAAACTGAAATCGATTATGGCCTCTAATTTCTGATTCCTCAAGAGCTTTATCTGCAGCATCCATTAGAACTTCTGCCTCATTTCCATCTTGAGGGTAAAGAGCCGCACCAATATTTGATGAAATATTATATTGATTTTTATCAATAGTTATAAACTTAGATAAACGATTTACAATTTTTTTACATATAGCAGCTGCACTTTCAGTATCTTTTGTTAATTTATATACAACAAAAAATTTATTTCCAGCAATTCTACCTAAGATACTTTTTATAGGGGTAATAGATTTTAAAATTTTAGTAGCCTCAAGTATAAGTGCATCACCTACATCATAGCCGGCATACTGATTAATTGACTTAATTTTATCTAGTTTAATTACTAACGCTACTAGTCTATCACCAGATAACTTTGCACTTTCCACAATAATATTTATTTTCTCAATTATTGAGTGCCTAAGAAGTACTCCTGTCAAATGATCATTTTTATTTTTATTATATATTTTATCTTTCAATTCATGAATTATTGTCAAGATTTTTACATTCTCATCATCAAGCAAATAATCCTGAATATAAATTAAAACATCAATATACTCTTTATCTTTAGTAATTAGTTTTGATTTTATAGAATGATTTTGAGAGTTATTTAAATCAATTTTTTTGACAATCATTGATAGATCTAAATTGATTAAATCTTCCGAGAGGTATCCAGATAATTTTTCAAAAAAACTGTTTACAAAAACAATACCCCCAGATTCTCTTATCATAACCACTGAAATTGATAATGAATTCAGAACTGAAATATAATTTTTTTTTAAGTTAGACATATCATTTATGTTTTAATATATTTATCAATTATACCGATTCTGTAGAAAAGAGAAAAGTCCCCTTAATAGTGAAGCCTCACCACCGATAGGCCTGCCAGCTTGGGCTCTATCATTCCATGAATAAGCATCAATATGAATAAAATCTTTTTTATTTTTTACAAATTTCAATAAGAACAAAGCTGCAGTAATAGCCCCGGCAAATGATGTATTTCCTGAGTTACTTAAATCAGCAACACCGCTTTCTATATGCTTTTCATAATCTTTCCACAAAGGAAGTTGCCAAAAGTAATCCTCTTGGTTTTCACAATTTATTTTTAATTCACTGATTAATTCTTCATTATTAGAAAAAACAGCTGGCAATTCTGCTCCGAGTGCAACCCTTGCAGCGCCCGTCAGAGTAGCAATAGATATAATTAAGTCAGGATTTCTTTTATTTGCCTCAGTAATTGCATCAGCTAAAATTAACCTACCCTCAGCATCTGTATTTCCAATTTCAACAGTTATTCCACTCTTAGTTTTAATTATATCGCCAGGCTTATAAGCTTTACTTCCGATAACATTTTCAACCGTTGGAAGCAGCACCCTTAAGTCAAGATTTAACCCAGCATCCATAATCATGTATGCCAAACCTAGTGCTATTGCGCCACCACCCATATCTTTTTTCATTTTTCTCATGCCAATACTGGATTTTATATCCAAACCTCCAGAATCAAAACATACGCTTTTTCCAATCAAAACAACTTTAGGTTTATTTTTTTTCTCCCATTTGATATCAATTAACCTTGGGGCTCTATATGAAGCTTCACCAACAGTATTAATTGTAGGAAAATTAATTGATAATTCGTTACCAATTATTGTTTCTATATCAGCATTATAGTCATTTGATAAATTTTTAGCAGATACTTCAAATTCACCAGGCCCAAGATCATTCGCAGGGGTATTGACTAAATTTCTGACTAAGAACGTTGCCTCTATTTCTCTTTTAGCTTTTTCCCAGTCAACTTTTTTAGAAATATATATAGAAGAAAACTCAAAATTCTTCTTCTTATATTGATCGAATCTATATGTACCCAAACCCCAACCAATCAATAATCTTGTTTCTTCTTCAGAAGTAATCTTTCCAGTAATAACAAAGCATTGATTTTTAATTTTTGTCGGGATTTCTGCAATAGACCAAATAGATATTTTTTTTGGAACTATAACTAATAACCCTGCAATTTTACCAGATGGTTTTGGTATTACAATAAAGTTTCCATTTACTTCTTTAAAGTCATTTGAATTTAACCAAGTAGCAAAACTTTTAGGGTAACCGCTCAACCAGTCATTTAAATTTCCTTTTTTTACAACCCAAAGAGGTATTGAGTTGCTGACTTGTTTATCAAAAAAATATGGTAGCAAAATTTCTCCAAAATTTATTTTCTTATGAATTAAGTTTAGGCTTTCTTAATAGTTCTTGTCTATCTACAGATTTAACATCAATTAAAATTTCTCCCTTGTTCTCACGCTGAACTTTAATTGAAATAACTTCTCCAGCATCACCTGATGACCAAATAATTTTATAAAATGAATGTAAGTCAATTACTTCTTGATTGTTTGCAGAAATAATTTGATCGCTAACTTTAAAACCTGCTTTAGCAGCAGGACCTTGAGAAACCATCCCAGCAATAGAAATTATATCATCATTTTCAGCAACATATAAACCCAACCACGGTCTGGGTGATTTGCCACTTGAACCAATTTCTCTCATAGGCTTGAGAACTGATTTAAATAAATTTATAGGAATTGACATATTTCCATCAATTTCCTTTGGTCCTGCATCTTGAACAAATAAAGAGCCAATACCAATAAGATTACCATTCATATCAATTAAACCTGCCCCAGCCCAATTAGGATGAACAGGAACGGTAAATAATGCTTCCTCAAGCGCATATTCCCAAGATCCAACAAAAGGTCGCTTTGAAGATAAACTTGATAACATAGTGTGTTTTTTACCACCAGCAGCAGCAAAAATTATAGGATCTCCTGATTGAATTAAAGTTGAGTTACCTAATTTTATTGGTATTGTGTTGAGTTTTCCTAGAGCCTGAACTAATCCAAAACCTGTTTCATGTTCATAGCAAACCACATCACCTGGGATTGTATAGCCATCATTTAATGTTATCCATACTTTACTAGCTTCTGCAATTAGATAACCTGCCGTCAAGATTAAACCGCTTTGATCAATTACCACTCCATTGCCTACTCTTTCTGTTCCAAGAATTTGAGCGGTAAGAGCATCCTCAGGGACGTCAGATCTTAATAGAACAACAGAGTCAAGCACTTCCTCAAGATTAAACGATACATCACTATCTCTAGGTTGAGCTTGGCTAGGCACTTGCCATTCAGAATCTTCTAAGTCCTTATTCATTTCATTTCCATGGGACAATTATACTGGCCACAAGAATAATGGGGCCAGTATAACTTTTAAAAATGTGGATTATTTCTACATTTATTTTTTATTCAACTAAGCGCAGATTTTCTGCTGATGACTTTCCGTCACGTCCAGGTTGTGATTCAAATTCAACTTTTTGACCTTCTGCAAGATCAGTTAGACCAGCACGCTCTACAGCAGAAATATGCACAAAAGCGTCCTTACCTCCATCTTCAGGTTGAATAAAACCATAACCCTTGGTTTTGTTGAACCATTTAACGGTTCCTATCATGTCGTTTCCTTAATAAAATTATCGAAGCCTATACCTATAACTAGGTATAAACACAACAAATTAAAGAATATATAAGATAGAAAAATTTATAAAAATGGATAAATAATTCTAAACTTTGTTTTCTAAAAAATGGTGCCCCTTCAAATGAAGCCAAGAGACGATAAAATCAAGCTATTTTTTTAATTTATTACTCAAAATAATCAAAATTTTTGGAATATTACCTAAATTTTACCTATTTCAGGGGATTTTTAGCAACTTAAAAGATTTATACCCCCCTTTTCTGAAAAAAAAATCTAAATTAGAATAATAATCATGACAACTATATCTGCAATAAATAAGGTACAAATTTATTGGAATTGTGAGCTTAAAATATGAATTTAGGAATAAAAATATTTTTTATAATTGTTATATTGACAATTATTATTTCTCAAAAAAGTTTTTCGCATACTAACGAACCAAGGCATCATGCAATGGTCACTCTTGCAAAAAATATGAAAGAAATTTCTAGAACAATTAAAAGTAATAGTTCTTTTGATGATAATTTTGAAAGAAAAATTTATGAAGTTTATGAGATTAGCAAGAAATTAGATTACTTATTTGAAGAGGATGATTCAAGTAAAGAAGATAGTAGAGCAAGCCCAGAAATTTGGAAGAATAAAGACAAATTTTTTTCTTTAACTAAAGATTTTGAACAATCCATAGAAAATCTTTTACAGGCAGTCAAGAATAACGACATTGAAGAGATGAATAATGCTATATCTAGAGTAGGCGCTAATTGTGGAAAATGTCATAGATCTTTCAGACTTCCTAAAAAAAATTAAATTTAATATTCTATAAGATTCTTTAAAAGCTATGTTAAAAAACAAATATATCTTATTAGGCATTTTTTTATTATCTTGGGTGCTATCAATTGCACTTGGCTTGTTTTATATTTCACCGAACTCAGATGATATTTTTTATGCCCTACCTGCTCTTGGTTTTGCAAACAATGGGGAGCTTGGGATACCATATTTAAATGGTGAAACATGGAAAATACTATTTAATTTTCCTACTTATTCTCTTTTACAGGGCTTAGTATTTACAGTAATTCAATTTTTAGAATTCAAAATTACATTTATGTCATACAGGCTATCTCACTCATTATTCGTAATTTTTTTCATATTAATAAGCTCTTTATTCATTTTAAAGAATGCTAAAAAAAATAAGCTTGAATTTTTCTTTCCTAGCATTCTATTTCTAGGACTTCTCGGCCTTATTCCTTTTTCAATGACTTGGATTATATTTAGACCTGAGGTAACTGGTCTATTATTTTTTATTACAGGGTTTTGGTTATTAAATTCAGCATTTAATAAAAAAAATATACATATCTATATTATTTTTGGATCTTTATTCATAGGATTCACACCTACACTACATCCATTATTTTCAATAATATCTTTTTTTTCAATCCTAGGCTTTATAATTCATTTTTTAAAAAATAAGGAATTATTCAAGTCTTTTTTAATCTCCATTTTTTCAATAATTCCTATTTTGATATTAGTTACTTATTTTCTCCTTTCCGATGGATATATTGAAGTTATTAAAGGTCAAATTCCACTTACTACTAACGGGCATAGAGCTATATTTGGATTAATTTTTCGTTTACTTGATTTTGACATTAACTGGACTGTTGGAGTTTTAAAAATTTATTACCTAATCTATTTAAGTATAATTTTTTTGGCTGTTGCTACGATTATAATAAGTATAAAAAATTATTTTATAAATACGTTATTATTTACAAGATATAGAATAAATATACTAATTCTAATTCTTTCATGCCTTTTTACATTAATTATATCTTTTGATTTAATTTATATCCACGCAACTATTAGTGTATTATTACTTTTTGCAATAATATCCCTACATCAAGAAAAAATTAATATTTACTTTATGAACACAAAAAAATTATTTAAATTTTTTATATTGATATTATTGTTTCTTTTTCCTTTTTCATGGAGCTCTATCAACTTTGCAAAGTATAATTTAAAAGAAAATAATTACCTATCCTCATGGGATCTAATTAATGAATTGGAATCATTTTCTAACAGGAAAATAAATACTTTTGTGGTTGCCCATCAGTTAGCTCCACTTGTAATTGAAAAACTAGGAAAACCAGATAATTACAATGCTTACTGGCTTTTCCCTAGCGTAGGGCAAATCTACAGACCCAAGAATGAGATAGAACGAATAAATAAAATATTAAATCAGAAAGTTTATAATCAATCTGCTTTTTGGATTCTAAGATCTAAAGACGAAACTCAGGGTTACTCAGTGCTAGATGATAGATCATTTTGTATAGACGTGCCTTTATCTACTCAAAAAAATAACTCCCCTATAAAAATAAAAGTTTTAGATCCACAAATTATATATAAATCATTTAAATATACTGTAGTAAAAGGAAGAAAATCACTTAAGGGCTGCTGAGAAATCAAATGTATATATTAGAATTGAAAATATACAAATTCATTACCTGAGAAATTTCCAAAAAGTAGTATTGTCCAAGCTGAAATAAATATTCCTAATACTCTTAAACTATATGATTTTTTATAAATACTATATATAAATCTAGTTTCTCTAAATATATCAACAATTAAGACAAAAAATAATCCTAGAAAACATTTTACTACTAATGGTGTTGCAAAATTCGAGTTTGTTGTACTTATATCAAAAGTGAATATAGCTTTGATTATATAAATCGAGTCATCAAGTGAATTACTTCTAAAAAATACCCAGGCAATAGAAGTTAAAGAAAACACGATAAAAATTAATAATATTTTTTGAACAGCTTTAATATATTTATTTGTATTATAATTTAAGATACTTGCTAAGTATTTGAAGATAATTAAATATATACCATGTAATAGACCCCATATTATGAATGTTAATGCTGCTCCATGCCATAGACCTCCTAAAACCATTGTGGTTATAAGGTTAAAACTTGTTCGAATATAGCCTTTTCTATTACCACCTATTGAAATATAGAGATAATCTCTAAGCCATGAGGATAATGAGATATGCCACCTCTTCCAGAACTCACTAAAACTAGAGGCAAAGTAAGGCCTTTTAAAATTTGGATCTAAATCAAAGCCCAAAATTTTTGCTAAACCAATAGCAATGAGAGAATAGCCGGCAAAATCACCATAAATTTGAAAACTAAACATCAAAGTTGCTAAAATAAGATCTAAACTTGCAAAACTTTGAGGATTATCAAAATAGCCATTTATATTAATTAAAAACCCCAAATTATCTGCAAGAACTACTTTTAATAAATAGCCCCATATTATTAATTCTACTCCTTTAAATAATCTATAAAAATTTATTTCTTTCGGTGCTCTAAGCTGTGGCAATAATTTTGACGCCCTAACTATCGGCCCAGCAACAAGTTGTGGGAACATAGAAATGTAAGCAGCAAAATTTAAAAAACTTTTCTCTGGTTCTATTTTTTTTTTATAAATATCAATGGTATAACTTAATGATTGAAAAGTATAAAAAGAAATACCTACCGGCAAGATTATATTTAATGTAGGCCAATCCGGTTTGAAACCAATATTAGTTAATAGTAAAGCGAAAGATTCAACAAAAAAATCTAAATATTTAAATATTCCTAAAATAGTTAAATTAGTAAATATACTAATAAAAAGAAGAAGTCTCCTATGAATAATTCTTTTTTCTATGCCAAGTTTGGAACCCAAAAAATAATCAACAACTGTGGAAAGAAGTATTAACGCCAAAAATCTCCAGTCCCAAAAAGAATAAAAAATATAACTTGCAAAAAGTATATAGAGAATTTTTATCTTACTTTTAAAAAAAAAGTAAAAAATGAGAAATATACTGATAAATACTAAAAATATTAAGCTATTAAATGTCAAAATTTTTCCTAAATAAAAAATTTAAGTGGCGGAGAGAGAGGGATTCGAACCCTCGATACGATTACTCGTATACACGCTTTCCAAGCGTGCGCCTTAAGCCACTCGGCCACCTCTCCAAAAACTACCTAAATAAATATCCACAAAAAAACTACATTTTACAATTAATTATAATTAATTATTAGTAAAAATTGTGAATTTAAACTCGATGTAATGTTATAATAAAAATCATATATTTATAATAGGAATAATTCAGTTATATTACATATTTTAAAATATCTTGCAATTCTAGCCTTCTTTTTTTTCCTTGGATGGGACTCAGTCAAATCAATTTATCTAGGAAAAATAATTTATACAACCATTGGTGAACATTGGTTTCTATTAGATAAAAATAGTATAATTTTAACACAGTCAATTATACAGAGATACATTCATTACAAGTTGTGGGACCCATTACTATTGATAATAATTCAAATGCCTACTTGGGGTTTTTTCATTATTACTTTTTTGATTATTAAAATTATACCTACAAAAAAGAAGCGATGGTTCAAATGATTTAGTCATCACCAATCTTCAAAGCTGCTATAAAAGCATCTTGAGGGATCTCTATCTTTCCAAATTGACGCATACGTTTCTTTCCTTTTTTTTGTTTCTCAAGTAATTTTCGCTTTCTTGAAATATCTCCTCCATAGCATTTTGCTAAAACATCTTTTCTCATAGCGCTAAGAGTTTCTCTAGCTATTACTTTTCCCCCTATTGCGGCTTGAATAGGAACTTTAAACAACTGTCTTGGAATTAAATCCTTTAACCTCTCACAAATTACTCGGCCTCTACTCTCTGCTCTAAGTTTATTTACAATCATAGATAAAGCATCAATACCTTCATTATTGACAAGAATTTGCATCTTAACTAAATTTCCTTTTTCATAATTATCAAGTTGATAGTCAAAGCTCGCATACCCTTTACTAATTGATTTAAGTCTGTCATAAAAATCAAAAACTACCTCATTAAGTGGTAATTTATATACAACTACTGCTCTATTCCCTATATAAGATAGATCTTCTTGAGATCCTCTTCTATCTTCACATAATTTTAAAACACTTCCTAAATACTCATCTGGAACCATTATAGTAGCTTTTATCCATGGTTCTTCTACAAAGTCAATTTGAGTCGGATCAGGCCAATCAGCAGGATTATGAAGTTCAATGATTTTTCCATCTATAAAGTGCGCTTTATATATAACACTAGGTGCAGTTGTAATCAGGTTTAATTTAAACTCTCTCTCTAGTCTCTCCTGAATTATTTCGAGATGAAGTAAACCAAGGAAACCGCACCTAAAACCAAAACCTAAAGCAGGCGAATTCTCTTTTTCAAAAATAAAACTTGAATCATTTAGTTTTAACTTTTCTAAGCTATCTTTTAATTGAATATAATCCCCAGAATCAATAGGAAAAAGACCACAAAATACAACAGGTATACTAGGTTTGAAACCACTTAAAGGCTTAGAAATTGGGCTTAAAGAGTTGGTTAAAGTATCTCCAACTGATGTATCTGCCACTTGTTTTATCCCTGCAATTACAAAACCAATTTCACCAGCACTTAAAGAATCTACATCTCTAGCTTTTGGATCAAAAACACCAACTTTTTCAACTATATGATCGGATTCTGCCGCCATCATTCGTAACTTCATTCCTTTTTCAATCCTACCATTATATACACGAACTAGTATCACTACGCCTAAATAGGCATCATACCAAGAGTCTACTAATAGAGCTTCTAGTTCATCATCACTTTTCATACTTGGCGGACTTAATTTTATTACTAGTTCTTCCAGAACATCTTTTACACCATGACCTGTTTTAGCTGAAATATAAACAGACTCCGATGCGTCAATACCAATTACATCTTCAATCTGTTGCTTTACCTTTTCCGGCTCTGATGCTGGCAAATCTATCTTATTTAACACAATTAAAATATCATGATTAGCATCAATTGCTTGATAAACGTTAGCTAGTGTTTGAGCTTCAACACCTTGACTAGAGTCCACAAGCAGAATTGACCCTTCACAAGCAGCTAGGGATCTACTTACCTCATAAGAAAAATCTACATGACCAGGAGTATCAATTAAATTTAAAATGTAGTCTCTACCATCTTTCGCCTGAAAAGATAGCCGAACTGTTTGTGCTTTAATAGTAATTCCTCTTTCTCTTTCTATATCCATAGAGTCCAAGACCTGAGCCTTCATCTCTCTTTTATTAAGGCCTCCACATGTCTCAATCATTCTATCTGCTAAAGTTGATTTACCATGGTCAATGTGTGCCACTATTGCAAAGTTTCTTATATGAGAAATTTCATTCATTTTTTAATTACGTAGTTCAGCACCTGAGGAATAATTTGCTATTTTAATAATTTTTTTACAAATTTTTTCTATTTCTGAATCAGTAAAAGTTTTATCTGATGGCTCTAAGATAACTGTTATTGCTATAGATTTTTTATCTTTATCAATTGATTCATGCTTGAAAACATCAAAAATCAAAATTTCTTTAATTGCAGCTATGTTAGATTTCTTTATTGGAAGAATTAAATCTTGAGCCGAAACAGACTTATCAACAATAAAACTAAAATCTCTTGAGACAGAAGGAAAATCAGAGGGAGTAAAAGGTTTTCTTGAAGATAAATTAACAAAATCTGGAAAATATTCTAAATAAATATCTGCTGCTACAAGCGGAAAATCTATATCCATTTCCTCTAATATTTTTGGATGAACTTCACCAAAAGATACTAATTTATTGTTATTAAAATCTTTAATTATCGCTGACCTACCAGGATGAAACCAAGGTATAGCTTGTTGATCAATTGGCAATTTATCAATTTCAAAATTAAAAAATTTTAATAAGGCAACAATATCAGCCTTTATATCAAATACTGAATATTCAGATTTATTTTTTTCCCAACTTCTATGATTTTTAATTCCAGCTCTTACCAAAGTCAAAATATTCGCTTGTTTTAAAGGAAGTTTTTTATCAAAAATTGGGCCTATTTCAAAAAGGGATATCTGATTTAAGCCTCTAACAAAATTTCTCTTACTCGCTTCCATTAAATTTGGAATTATAGATGGACGCATAACATCTAATTCTTTACTAATTGGGTTTAATAGCTCTATTTGATTATTAGTATAATATTCAGAATATTTTTTTCTCATAAATGACCAAGTTATACATTCATTAAAACCTCTATTCACTAATACTTTTCGCACCTTATTTCTAATATTCAATTTTCCATTAAGCTTTGACTGTTTTAGCTCTGGCTTACCTCTGAAGTTGACAATAGGAATCTTGTCATACCCATTAACTCTAGATATTTCCTCAATTAAATCCGCTTCACCCTGTATATCACTCCTCCAAGAAGGCACCTTAACCTCAAAACCTGAATTATGAGTTTTTACGTTGAATCCAAGTTTAAATAATATTTCTTGGACTAAATTAGAACTTATTTCCATACCTAAATAGTTATTGATTTTTTCTGGAAATATTAAAATTTCTTTATTTATATTTGGAACCTCACCAGCTTTCACTATTTCACTTGGATTGCCTCCACAAATATCGATAACCATTTTAGTGGCTAGTTCTATTCCTATCTCTGCAGAATTTGGATCGACACCCCTCTCAAACCTATACCTAGCATCACTCTCTATACCATATTTTCTCCCTGACTTTGCTACAGAAACAGGTTTAAATAATGCAGACTCTATAAAAATATCTTTCGTATTTATATTTGTACCAGATTCTTTTCCACCAATTATTCCAGCAAGTGATAAAACGTTTTTTTTATCAGAAATAATTATCGTAGAATTATCCAAATCGTAAACTTTATCATTAAGTGCAATAATTTTTTCTCCATGTAAGGACATTCTAATTGAGAGATCTCCGTCAATCTTGCTAGAGTCAAAAACATGCAGAGGCCTTCCTAAATCAAAAGTAATATAATTCGTAATATCTACAAGAGCAGATATTGGTTTTAAACCAATTGAGATCAACCTATCCTTTAACCAACTAGGACTTTCTCTATTAACTACTCCCTTAATATACCTTCCAAAAAAAACACAACATTCATTTTTTGCTTCATCATTTATATCTACTTTAATAGGACTTTCAAATTCTCCATCAATCTTATTTATATTTAAAATCTTTAGACTACCTAAACCTTTTGCACTTAGGTCTCTTGCTATACCCCTAACACCGAGACAATCTTGTCTATTTGGTGTAATTGCAATTTCAAATACTGGATCCATACTCTTTAAAAATTGCGATGCCTCACTACCTATAATTGAATTTTTTTCCAACTCAATAATTCCATCATGCTCGTCAGAAATACATAACTCTCTCTCCGAACAAAGCATCCCATTACTAATAACTCCTCTTATTTTTGTTTTTTTTAATTTTTCATTATTTTCAGGTATAATTGATCCAGTAGGAGCAAAAACAACTTTCATGCCTTTAATTAAGTTATTTGCACCACAAATTACTTCTATAATTTCATTTCCTATATCAACTTTACATACACTTAACTTGTCAGCATTTGGATGTTTAAAATACTCTACTATACATCCAACTTTAAAACCTTTAAGTCTTTCACTAGGATCAAAAATTTCTTCAACTTCCAAACCTAGCGAAGTTAAAGTTTCAGAAATAGTTATTACATCATCTTTACAATCGATAAAATCTATATGGTCTCTCAACCAAGATAAAGTGAATTTCAAAAAGAATCCTTTCTACTATTTGGAGGAAAATCAAATTGAGTAAATCCAAAATGTTTTAGCCACCTTAGGTCAGAGTCAAAAAAAGATCTTAGATCAGGCATTCCATATTTCAGCATTGCAATTCTGTCAATTCCCATACCAAAAGCAAATCCTTGATATTTTTTTGAGTCAACACCGCAGTTTTCAAGAACAACAGGATTTACCATCCCACAACCAAGTATTTCAAGCCAATCTTGGTCTCCATCAAGTACAATCTTATTTCCCTCTCTAATACAGCCTATGTCCATTTCTGCAGACGGTTCTGTGAAAGGAAAATAACTTGGCCTAAAACGATAATTTATTTTTTCTTTATTAAAAAATTTTTTTACGAACTCTACTAAACAACCCTTAAGGTGCCCCATATGGCTCTTCTCATCAATCACCAGGCCTTCAACCTGGTGAAACATAGGAGTATGAGTTTGATCTGAGTCCGACCTATATGTTCTTCCTGGCACAATTATATTTATTGGTGGCTTAGATTTCATCATAGTTCTTACCTGAACTGGCGATGTATGTGTCCTTAAAACTTCTGATGTTTTTGATTCAATTTCATTTTCTTTTTGCAAATAAAAGGTATCATGCATCTGCCTTGCAGGGTGTTCAGGTGGAATATTTAATGCAGTAAAATTATGCCAGTCATCCTCTATATCAGGCCCTTCAGCAATATCAAATCCCATTTCACCAAAAATAAGTGATACCTCTTGAATAACTTGGCTTACAGGATGAATAGTCCCGTTCGATTCAAGATTTACAGGAAGAGTCAAATCTAAGAAGTCTGATTTAAGTTTTTTTTCGAGGTTAATATTTTTTATTAATAATCGCTTATCATTAATTAATTTACTAATTTTTAATTTAAGCGTATTTATTTCTTTTCCAAAAGATTTTCTCTTATCAATATTCATATCAGATAATGAACGCATAATCTCAGTAATTTTACCTTTTTTTCCTAATGCGAACACTCTAATTTTTTCAATTGAATCCTCTGTATCAGCTTTATTAAGCTGCTCAACAATAGATTCCTCAATTTTATTTAATTCATTCATTTGTTTTAAATTATAGTTTAATTATTGATAAAGAAGATAAACATAATTACAACAGGAACAAATGATAACCTTATTTTTCTTGTGAATTAGATCCTAGAGCGTTTTCAGCTTGCTTGGCAAGGTGTTTGAAGGCCAAAGGTTCTGTAGCAGCTAAGTTAGCAAGGTTTTTTCTATCAATTTCAATTCCACAAAGCTTTAGTCCGTTTATAAATCTGGCATAAGTCATACCTTCGAGCCTTGCACCTGCATTTATACGTTGGATCCATAAAGAGCGAAAATTTCTTTTTTTCACTCTTCTATCCCTATATGCATATTGTAAACTTTTTTCAACAGCCTGAACCGCAACTCTAAAAGTATTTTTTCTCCTACCACTGTAACCTTTAGCTTTAGTTAACACTTTTCGATGTCGAGCATGAGCTGTTACACCTCTTTTAACCCGGGACATAACTGAAATACCTTTCTAAGCGTAGGGTAAAAATTGTTTAACTATTTTTGCGTCAGAAGATGACATGATTGTAGTACCTCGCTGATTACGTATTTGCTTATTGGTTCTTTTAATCATTCCATGTCTCTTACCAGCTTGGTTCATTCTTACTTTGCCAGATGCGGTAAGGCTAAATCTTTTTTTAGCTCCACTTTTATTTTTAAGTTTGGGCAATTTCTACTCCTAAATAATTAAATAAATCCTAGCAAACTCGGCATGCCCCGCCGGAATACTAATTTGTCATTGTTTATACATTTATGGTATTAACTTCGCAAGTGGTGAGTATAAATAAATCAATGACTTTATTGAAATAATTGCAGATTAAATAAAAAACTTGCGAAATTTAAAGGGTTTTTAGCGAGGCGCAACTACCATAGTCATAAGCTTACCCTCAACTTTTGGAAACTGTTCAATTTTTCCAATAGATTCAACATCTTCTTTTACTCTCTCCAGAACTCTCAAACCTATGTTCTGATGGGACATTTCTCTTCCTCTAAACCTTAAGGTAACCTTAACCTTATCACCTTCATCCAAAAATCTATTAATAGATTTCATTTTTATATCATAATCATGATCGTCGATATTTGGCCTTAGTTTGATTTCTTTAACTTCTATGACTTTTTGTTTTTTTCTGGCAATACTAGCTTTTTTTTGAGCTTCGTATTTATATTTACCATAATCTAATATTTTACAAACTGGTGGGTCAGAATTTGGAGATACCTCAACCAAGTCTAAACCATTTTCCTCAGCTAACTTAAGTGCTTTGTCAATATCAACTACACCTAACATTCCTCCATCGGAACCAACCAGCCGAACTGAACTAACTTCTATTTGATCATTTACTCGCGGCCCGTGCTGACTTGCTTGGGGGAGTGCTTTATGTGGTCTTCTTGTTATACGCTTTCTCCATTATAAAAAATATTACAGTTAATTATGTTATAATTACTTTTTAAAAGCCAAGAAAAAAATAAAGCTACTAACATATGCAACAGATTATTACCCCTCCTTAACTCTTTATTAGATAAAACATGAATTAATAATGAAAATATAGATAATTTTATTTAATAAAGAAAGCAATTATGTCAAGCTCAGTCTACTTATATCAATTCTTGGTACAATTTAATAGTGGATTGTTGCATATATTCAAGTCTATATTCAGAGGAAACATGGTTTCGTGCTGCTTCTCCTAGTTTTTTTCTTGATTCAATATCCATTTGTAGTGCTGAATTTATAGCCTTTGACAAAGAGTCAGAATTATTATTTAAAAATAATATTCCTGTTTTTTTATTCATAATTGTTTCAGAACTCCCGCCATGATCAGATGCTATAATGATTCTGTTCATAGCTTGAGCCTCAACTGATACTCTTCCAAAAGCTTCCGGATCAGTTGAGGCGGAAACAACAATATCAGATAGCATATAAGCAGCAGGCATGTCAGTACAGTGGTTTACAAATTGTACTAACTCGGACAGATTATTTTCTCTTATAATTTTTATAAGATATTTTTTATTATTTTCATTTCCTAGCTCAGATCCAACAAATATACATCTAAAATCGCGCCTTTTTAATTTTCCTAAAGCCTCGATCAGAACCTTATGCCCCTTCCATCTGGCTAAACGCCCAGGAAGCATAATAATTTGAGTTCCATCTGATAGTCTCCATGAATTAGACAATTGAATTATCCTTTCATGTGATACTTTAGTCGGATCAAATGAGTTTAAATCTATTCCTCTCGGAATTTTAACAATTTTCTCTGCTTCTATTCCATATTTCTCTATAATATGATTCTTAATAAATTTAGAAATAGCAATTACTCTTTTTCCCTTGGTCATAATTGAATTATATTTCTTTTTAATAAAATCTTTGTAATTATAGGTTCCATGAAAAGTTGTTACAAAATTTGTATCAAAACGCTTTGATGCATAATATGCGCTCCACGCAGGGGCACGACTTCTTGCGTGAACAATATCAACCTTCCTATCATAGATTATAGATGATAGTGAATTAAAATTTTTATGCATTGTAAATGGATTCTTTGAGGATAAAGGCAACTCAATATGTTCTACTTCAGCTCTTTCGAGCTCTTTCATCATAATACCACCTTCTGATACAACAATAGATACCCAACCAAGTTCTTTTACTGCTAAAGCAATATCTACTGCTCCTCTCTCAACTCCTCCTGAATTTAAAGCAGGTAAAACTTGAATAACGGTTGGTACCTTGTTCAAAACTATTGTCCTTATAAGAAAATCAATATACCATCAAAACAAAAGGGCTCAAAACATTACTTTGGAAGAATATTACAAAACAATAACACATCCAGATGGATCTAGATTAGCTTTTTTTTCGTTTGAAGGCACAGAACCTGGGATTATTTTTTTTTCTGGATATAAATCAGATATGAATGGCACGAAAGCTTGCTCAATAGAGCTTTTTTGTAAAGAAAAAAATATCTCTTTCACAAAGTTTGATTATTTCGGACATGGAAAATCAGATGGAAAATTTGAAGATGGCACTATTTCAAGATGGTTAGAAGACTCACTTCTGATTTTTGATAATATAACTATTGGAAAACAAATATTAATAGGTTCAAGCATGGGCGCCTGGATAATGTTTATTCTTGCAAACCTAAGAAAAAGTAGGCTAGCTGGTGTAATAGGAATTGCATCTGCTCCAGATTTTACGAAATTCTTTATAGAAAACGCTAACCCAAAAATTAGAAAGGAATTAAAAAATAAAGGAATATACTGGCAGGATTCCTACTATAGTCATCAGAAAACCCCCATAACTTCAAAGTTTATTAAAGATAGTAAAAATTTCTATATTCTAGAAAAAAATATTTCCTTAGAGTGCCCAGTAAGGTTAGTGCATGGACTTAAAGACATGGATGTTTCTTATAAGAGATCTATAGATTTAGGGGAAAATATATTATCTAGTGACTTATCTTTTTATTTTTTTCCTGAGGGTGACCATAGACTATCTAAACCAGAAGAAATAAGCGCTCTAATCAAAATAGTTGAAGAAATTCTTTAAATTTATAAACCTAAAATTGATCTAAAGCCATCTTTATAAGATGGATAAAGAAGTTTATATCCTAATTTTTTTTTAATTAAATCATTTTTTACAAGTTTCATTTCTTTATAAAATTCTTTTTGCTTTTCTGATAAAGTAGCTGTATCAAGTTTAGTATTCTCAGGAAGGTTAAGACTTAATATTTCACATACAAACTGTGCTTGTTCCCATGTAGAAGCAGGTTTATCATCAACTACATTGAATATATTACTCTCATTATTATGCTTAAATGAAGATAGAATAACCCCAACTAAATCATCTTGATGAATACGGTTAAATTTAATATTGTCTTTGATAATTGGTTCGTGAATTGAGGAGTTTCTAAATCTTTCAATTTGGTTGCTCATAGCACTATATATTCCACCAGGACGAAAAATTTGAAGATTTATTGAGTTTTTTTTACATACTAATCTCCATTGATTTTCCGATATTAACCTATTTATACCCATTTTAGTTTTTGGAGAAGGATTTGTTAATTCGTCAACCCAATTCTCACCATGGTGGCCATAGACACTTGTTGATGATATGTAACCTAACCAAGTACTGTTCAGTAAATTACAAATTTCTCTTTCATACCATTTAATTACTAAACAACCATTACTATTAGGTGGTATTGAGATAAGAACATGACTTGAATTTAATAATTCTTCTGATATATCAGGGATTTTTTTATCTGGAAAAAAGTTTTTAACTTTTAAACCTTTACTTTCTAAAATTTTTCTTCTTTCCTCTGATCTACAAGTACCATAAACGTTCCAACCCTCCTCAATAAGTTTTAAGGATAGCTGTAAAGCAACTTTACCCATTCCAAAACAAAAAAGTTTTTTTCTATTCATTAGACTTAAACCACTCACTTAAGACCCAGGGATTTTGTTCTTTAGCTAGATATTGGGACCTTAAACAGTTGAAATAGCTTTTTTCACTTAATTGAGAAATTGCCCATATAGCCATAGCTCTTACTAAAGGTGAGTCATCAATTATAAATTTTTCAACAATATGTGCCAATTCTTTTTTATCACTATTTCCAACTGCAATTAAAACATTTCTAATAAACCTATCTCTTCCAATTCTTTTGATTGATGATTGACTAAATATCTCTCTAAATTTTTTATCATTAAGCTTTAAAAGGTATTCAAGTGAAGGCTTATCCAATTCTTGCATAGGAAGAAAATCAGATTCTTTTGTAACTCTCGCAAATTTATTCCACGGACAAATCGCAAGACAATCATCACATCCATAAATTCTATTTCCAATCTTCTTTCTAAATTCTATTGGTATATGTTGTTTATATTCAATTGTTAAGTAGGAAATACACTTTCTTGCATCTAATTTATAAGGCTCAACTATTGCATTTGTAGGACAAATATCAATACAAGAAGAACAAGTACCACAATGATTTACAACTTTATCTGTCTTGTCTTTAATATTTAAACTAGTAAAGATAGATGCTAAAAAAAACCAATTTCCTAATTTTCTTGAAATAAGATTTGTATGTTTTCCCTGCCATCCAATACCAGCCTCTACAGCTATTGGTTTTTCCATAATTGGAGCTGTATCTACAAAAATTTTATATTCCCCTCCATAGATACTTTGGATCCAACTTGTATATACTTTCAGCTTCTTCTTGATAACTTTGTGATAATCATTTCCTCTGGAATAGCTAGAGATAAACGCTTGATTCTTTAAATTTATTTCAGTGAGGGGGCTTTGCCCATAATAATAATTTACTCCTACAACAATTACACTGTTTACATCAGGCCATAGATTTTTAGGATTATTTCTATGACTTATTCTGTTTTCCATCCATTGCATATCTCCATGCATTTTTAAGGCGATAAAGTTTGACAAGTTTTCTCCAACTGATTTTGTCAAACTCGGCCTTGTAACACCAAAACAATCAAACCCAAGTGATAACGCTTTTTTTTCTAGATCGTCAAACATAACAAAAACTTTAAAAGTCTAAATTAGAGTAATGTTTAGGTGCATTTAGACCTAAAATCCTATCATTTAAAAGAGGTCTAAATGATGGCCTGGATTTAACTCTAACATACCATGTTTTTGCTATTTCAAAGTCTTCCCAAGGAACATCATCAAGGTAATCCAGACAAGAAATATGGGAAGCTGCAGATATATCTGCAAAACTAAAATCGTCTCCTACTAACCAATTTCTTCGCTCAACTAGCCAACTAATATATTCTAAATGGTAACTAATATTTTTTTTTGCTACTCTTATTATTTCAGTTTTCGGGTGCCCCATAGCCATAAATCTTTTAAAAACCTTTTCCTCTAGAATAGGTTTGGTTACTTCTTCAAAAAATTTTAAGTCGAACCATGCTAATAAACGCCTTACTTCAGCTCTATACTTTGGATTACTTCCAATTAGCTTAGGATCTGGATATACTTCCTCTAAGTACTCTGCAATTGAAGTGCTATCTGGTAGAATTAATTTTTTTTCTTCGATAAGGGTTGGAACTTGCCCTGCTGGATTTAATTTTAAAAAGTCTTCTCTTCTCTGCCAGAACTTTTCAAACACCAGTTCAAATTCAAGTTTTTTTTCGCCTAAGATTACTCTTATTTTTCTACTAAATGGACACAACCAGAAATGATGTAAATATCTCATTACTTAAATATAAAAATCCTTAATTATTAAACATAAAAATTATACTAATAAATATTCTTCTTTTTTTCATTAAATTCTTCAAGAGGTTGTTCTAAACTTTGAATAGTTTCGACTGGCACTACTTGCCAAAACTTTCCCACCTCAAGGTCCCAATGAATAAGCAAATCCTCAGCAAAAGTAGAACCTGTTTCTTTCAAATGCTCCTCAACAAGATCCTTACATTTCTTTTCCCAGAATGATGAAGTTATTCGCTGATAATGAACATGATCGGTATTCAGATTGTTTTCAAAAGTATTTTCAATATCTAATACAAAAGCCATACCACCAGTCATACCTGCACCGAAATTATCCCCAACTCCTCCTAGGATAACTACTGTACCTCCAGTCATATATTCACAGCCACTAGTTCCACAACCTTCTACAACCGCATTAGCTCCTGAGTTTCTAACTGCAAACCTTTCTCCAGCTTGACCAGCTGCAAATAATTTACCTGATGTAGCTCCATACAAAACTGTGTTTCCAATTATTGTATTTTCGTTACATATTAGTTTAGAGCTAGGAGCAGGTCGTATAATAATTGTCCCTCCAGATAAACCCTTACCAACATAATCATTAGAGTCTCCGTCAACTACGATTTTAAGGCCTTTAATTCCAAATGCGCCAAGTGACTGACCTGCTGAACCTCTTAATTGAAGTGTAATATGGTCAGGTTTTAAACCATCTGGCCCAAACTTTCTAACTAACATAGAAGAAAACCTAGTTCCGATAGCTCTGTGTGTATTTCTAATTGAATACGCTAATTGCATCTTCTCTCCTCTTTCAAATACCTCTTTCGCATCTTCAATCATCTGTCTATCAAGAGTATCTGGAACCTCATTTCTCCCTTTAATTGAGAATACTCTTGGCATGTCGCCAACGTCTGGCTGAACCAAAAGCGGGTTCAAGTCTAAATCATCTAAATGAGGACTGCCTCTACTTACTTGAGCAAGTAGGTCAGTACGCCCAATTATTTCATTCAAATCTTTGTAACCAAGTTGCGCAAGTATCTCTCGAACATCTCTAGCTATATAGCTCATTAGATTTACAACTTTTTCAGGATTACCTGTGAATTTTTTTCTTAATTCTTCGCTTTGAGTACATACACCAACTGGACAAGTATTTGAATGACACTGTCTAACAAGTATACAACCCATTGCAACCAATCCGAGTGTACCTATTCCGAACTCTTCTGCACCCATCATAGCAGCAATAACTACATCTCTCCCGGTTTTAATTCCTCCATCAACTCTTAGAAGAACTCTATGTCTTAATCTATTTAAACTTAAAACTTGGTTCACCTCTGTCAAACCCATTTCCCAAGGCACTCCTGCAAATTTTATGGATGATTGAGGGCTAGCACCTGTACCACCTGAATGACCAGAAATAACAATTACATCAGCGTTTGCCTTAGCAACACCAGCTGCAATTGTCCCTATTCCTGCCTCAGCAACTAACTTAACATTTACTCTTGCTTCAGAGTTAACTTGTTTTAGGTCGTATATTAGTTGAGCAAGGTCTTCAATAGAATAAATATCATGATGCGGAGGTGGTGAGATTAGCGTAACACCTGGAGTTGAATGTCTTAATTTAGCAATAAGTTTGGTCACTTTAAATCCAGGAAGTTGCCCTCCTTCACCTGGTTTTGCTCCCTGAGCGATCTTTATTTCTATTTCTGAACATTTATTAAGGTATTCAGTTGTAACGCCAAACCTTCCAGACGCGACTTGTTTTATTTCTGAATTCGCGTTGTCCCCATTTGATCTTGGAATAAATCTATTTCTATCTTCACCTCCTTCACCAGAATCTGACTTTGCTCCTATTCTATTCATTGCTATAGCAAGTGTTTCATGAGCCTCCGGGCTCAAAGCACCAAGTGACATAGCTCCAGTCACAAATCTTTTTCTTATCTCTGTAATTGATTCTACTTCATCTTCTGAAATAGAATCTCTAAATGACTGGAATCCTAATAAATCTCTGATAGAGACTGGTTTTAAATTATTTACAGCGTCAGAATATTTTTTATAAGTTTGATAAGAGCCCCGATCAAGTGAACTCTGTAATGTATGAATTAAACGACCATCAAAAGAATGAGTCTCTCCGTTAAATCTATACCTATAAAAACCACCTATCGGAAGGACTATATTCTCATCTTTAAAAGCTTTTCTATGTTGCTCTATTACCTTTTTTTCAATGCCAGGAAGACCGATACCAGAAATACGCGAGACCATTCCAGGAAAAAATTCTCCTACAAGTTTTCTTGATAGACCTACAGCCTCAAAATTATAACCACCTCTGTAGGAAGATAATACAGCTATACCCATTTTGGACATAATTTTTAATATTCCCGAGTCAATTGCTTTTGCATAATTTTTAAAACAATCATTCAAATTTATACCAGGGAAAAGTCCACGCTTGAAACGATCCGCTATAACTTGTTCTGCTAAGTAGGGATTAATAGTTGTTGCCCCAACACTTATAAGAACAGCAAAATATTGTACATCTAAAGACTCGGCAGATCTTACGTTTAAAGAAGTGAATGTTCTAATTCCATTTTCTACCAAATGTGTGTGAACAGCTCCAGTTGCCAAAATCATTGGCACTGGGGCCCTTAACTTGTTTATTTGCGAATCACTTAAAAAAATATGAGAAATACCTTCTCTTACAGCTACTTCAGCTTCATTCTTTATTCTCGAAATTGCTTCAGTTAAACCCTCACTCTGTAAGTCAAAAGTACAGTCAATCTCTAGGGTCTGATTTTTTAAAGAATTTTTAAGATCCTCAAGGTCTTTAGAAAGTAAAACTGGCGATTCTAGAACAATTAATTTCTTATCATCTAATTCTTTATTTAGAAGATTAGCTAAATTACCAAGTCGAGTTTTTAAACTCATAACTCTTCTCTCTCTCAATGAGTCAATTGGTGGATTAGTAACTTGACTAAATTGCTGTCTAAAGAAATGATGAAGACCTCTATATTCTTCAGATAGTACTGCTAATGGAGTATCATCACCCATTGAACCAGTTGGCTCTTTTCCAGTCTCAACCATTGGCTGAAGAATTAACTCAACATCTTCTAATGAATGGCCAATAGAAACCTGAAACCTATTAATTTCTGATATTTTTACAAGGGACTCTTTGATTTCATTATCCTTAGGGAGGTCGTTCAAATTAATGATACTTTTTTCAAATTCTTCAAATGGAAGTAGTTCTGAAATTTGATCTTTAATATCTTTATCATTAAAAAATTTTCCTTGAGAAAGATCTACTGCTATCATTTGACCAGGACCAACTCTTCCTTTTTTTATCACTTTGCTCTCATCAACAGCTACCATACCTGTCTCAGATCCAATAAATAATAAATCATCTTCAGTAACTGAATATCGCATTGGGCGAAGGCCATTTCGATCCATACCTCCTACTACCCATTTTCCATCTGTAGCAACAATAGCAGCCGGACCATCCCAGGGTTCCATTATAGAATTACAATAAGAATACATTGACCTCCATTTGCTGGACATCCATTCTTTATTTGACCAACTCTCGGGTATAAGTATCGTTTTAACTAAAGGAACTTGTCGACCTGCTCTCACCAATAATTCAAAAACTGCATCAAGTGCAGCAGAATCTGAACTACCTGTTTGAATTACTGGCTTTAGAAAAGAGCTATGTTCACCAAAGTCATTGGAAACCATCCTTATTTCATGACTTTTCATCCAATTAACATTCCCTTTTAGAGTATTTATCTCTCCATTATGCGCAAGAACTCTAAAAGGCTGAGCAAGCTCCCAAGTTGGAAAGGTATTAGTAGAGTATCTTTGATGATAAAGCGCAAAGGATGATACAAATCTTTTATCTAATAAATCAGGATAAAAATTAGTTAGCTGTTCAGCTAAAAACATACCTTTATAAATTATAGACCTACATGAAAGAGAACAAATGTAAAAACCTTGTATATTGGAACTTAAAACAGCTTTTTCAATTCTCCTTCTTACTATATATAAATCTCTCTCAAATTCAGTTTCAGAAATATCCCGGTCATTTGCAATTAATATCTGTTCAATTTCAGGCATACCAGAGTTAGCTAACGCACCAACAACACTTGCATCAACAGGTACTTGTCTCCAACCATAAATTGTATAACCAAATCTCAAAATTTCTGTCTCAACTATACCCCGACAAGCTTCCTGAGCATTTAAATCAGTCTTAGGAAGAAAAACCATTCCAACCGCTAAGACACCCTCTGAGGGTTTATGACCTGTTCTAGCTATGTGAGTCTTAAAAAAATCTTGAGGGATCTCCACATGTATCCCAGCACCATCCCCAGTCTTACCATCTCCGCCAACTGCTCCTCTATGCCAAACAGCTTTAAGTGCATCAATACCTGCTGCAACGACCTCTCTTCTAGGCTTGCCATCAATTGCTACCACAGCACCAACACCACAAGCATCATGCTCAAAATCTGGATTATACAAACCTTCAGATGCAAGTCTGCTTTTTTCTGCATTAATTGTTTCTAAGATCTTTTTCTTTTTTAATATCTTTTTCATCTTATATTTAACTATCGTCTAATCTAATTTACTTTGAACGTACTTATGAATCTGAAGGGCGGCATCTCTACCATCTCTAATTGCCCAGACTACAAGGGACGCGCCTCTAACTATATCACCTGCGGCAAAAACTCCATCTAAGGATGTCATCTTTGATAAAAAGTCAATCGATATAGTTCCCCAACCAGTAACTTTGAGTTCTGGCTGATTAAATGAGCTTTTCAAATCTTCAGGATCAAAACCAAAAGCCTTAATAGCTAAATCACATTTTAATTCGTGTGCAGAATTGGCTATCAGTTCGGGACTCTGTCTTCCACTTGAATCAGAGGAACCTAATCTTACTTTAACAGCTCTAATAGCTTCAATTTTTTTTTGGCCAAGGTAAGCTTCTGGTGTAGTAAGCCATATAAATTCAACACCTTCTTCCTCAGCATGTTTTACTTCTCTTAATGAACCAGGCATATTTGTTCGGTCTCTTCGATAGACACATTTAACTGAACTTGCTCCCTGCCTTGTTGCTGTTCTTACGCAATCCATAGCAGTGTCTCCGCCACCGAGAACAACTACATCTTTGCCAGAAGCATCTAACTGACCATTTGAAAAATTAGCAACTTTATCTCCAAGACCAACTCTGTTTGAGGCAGTCAAATATGTCATAGCAGGCACTATATTTGGCAAACCAACGCCAGGAAGCGCTATATCCCTTGCCTCATAGACTCCTGTAGCTATCAAAACTGCTTCATATTTCTCTCTTAATTGATTAAAACTAATATCTTTTCCAACCTCAGTATTAAGGTAAAAATTTATTCCGCTATCTTTTAATAAACTAGCTCTTCTCTCAACAATGCTTTTCTCTAATTTAAAATTAGGTATTCCATATATTAAAAGTCCACCTATCCTATCATATCTATCATATACATCTATTTCGTATCCAAGTTTTCTAAGCTCTTCTGCTGCTGCGAGTCCGCCAGGTCCGGCACCGATTATACAAATTTTTTGTGATCTTATAGTTAGAGGTTTAACGGGAGATACCCAACCATTTTTAAATGCATTGTCAGTTAAATATCTTTCAACTGAACCAATAGTAACAGATTTAAAACCATTTTCTATTACGCAGTTCCCCTCACAAAGCCTATCCTGTGGACAAATCCTTCCACATATTTCAGGCATATTGTTAGTTGAAGCTGAAATCTCATAGGCCTCTTTAAGCCTGCCTTGGGCTGTCATCATAAGCCAATCAGGTATATTATTTTGTAACGGGCAATGTATTTGGCAAAATGGGACTCCGCATTGAGAGCATCTGCTAGCTTGCTCAAGAGCACTGGAATTAGAGTAATCTTCATAAATTTCGCTAAAATCATTTTTGCGCGAACTTGCGTCCCTTTTATCAGGGTAACTTTGACCGATGTCAGTGAAGCGAAGTAAATTATTAGTCATAACTTTCACAAAATTCCAATTATAAAATAATTATTATCAACTACCAGTAATATAAATTCTTAGAAAAGACAACTTTTATGGCAGTAATATTTACATATTTTAAAGTTTATAGTTTAAAAATATATTTTTGTATAGGTAATTTTAAGATATAAATAAGAAATAAAGTCAATAAATGCGACTAAATTTTGATGTGATTTATTTTGTATCTAGGTGTAGTGTAAGAATATATTTACAAAACAATATCTAGAGAACACTTTAAATGCCAATTCTCCATATATTTATTTTATCTGCTGTACAAGGGATAACAGAATTTCTCCCAATTAGCTCCTCAGGTCACCTGCAAATGTTACCAATGATTTCAAATTTAGAAAAGCAAACTGTTCTTATCGATGTTTCTGTACATTTGGGAACACTAGGTGGAGTAATTATTTTCTTTTTTAAGGATATAACAAAAATTTTAAACGGTTTCTCAAATATATTGAAAGGGAAAAAATCTGCAGATGGCAAAATTCTTATTATGATAGTAGTAGCTACAATACCTCTTATAATTGTAGGAGGTATAGTTTGGATAACTAATAGCGTATACTTATTTAGAAGTATTGAAATCATAGCTTGGACAACTTTATTGTTTGGAATACTTCTGTATATTTCTGATAAATTTTTTCTAACAGTACGAAACATAGAAACTATAACAACTTTCCAAGCAATTATTTTTGGTCTTGCACAAGTTATATCAATTATACCTGGCACTAGCAGATCTGGTATTATAATTACTTTTGCCAGATTTTTTGGCTATAAAAGAACTGACTCAGCTAAATTTGCAATGCTCCTATCTATTCCAGCTATAATTTTACCTGGCATTCTTTCTACATTGGAAATACTCAGCAGCGAAAGTATAAAATTACAACATGATTTCTTTATATCTCTATTTGTTTCATTTATTTTTAGCTTAATTGCTCTATCACTTTTAATGAGATGGTTAAAAAAATCATCCTTTTTTCCGTTTGCATTTTATAGAATTATAATTGGAATATTAATGCTTGTATGGATTTACTCTTTTAACAAAGAGCAATTGTTCTTTATCTAAAATCTTCTCTCTCTTTTATCTCTTTTAAATTTATCTAAATAACTGGGAACTATAGATTCTAATGGCGTTGGAGTAATACCTAGATCTTGTAAAGTTAAGGATTTTGAACCAACTATATTGTCAATTGTAAGTTGCTTAACCTGGTCTCTAGTAATCAAATTTATTGGAAGAAACTCAGTCAATGTTGCAAGAATTTTTGCATATGCAAAAGGAAATGGAATTAAAAACCTTTTTTTTCCAGAATATTTTAAAACAATCTCCATAATTTCCTGGAATGAATAGACAGTTGGGCCGCCAATTTCAAAAACTTTTCCCTTAGATCTGTTTTTTTCCAAAGAATTAATTATACCATTTGCAACATCCTGAACGTATACCGGTTGATAAAGAGTTCTTCCATAGGAAAAAAAAGTCTCTCCAAAAATTGGCATAAAAGGTGAATATTGAGCAATTGATGCAAATAAATTAAAAAATTTATCTTGCGGGCCAAAAATTAAACTTGGCCTATGAATTATAGCGTCTGGAAAATATTTTTTAACTTCTTCTTCACCATAAGCCTTAGATTTAAAATATTGAGAAGGTGATTTTTGATCAACACCTATCGAGGTCACATGGATTAAGTTTTTAACACCAAATTTTTTACAAGCAGAAGATATGTTTTTTGGGGATTGTATATGAATAGAATCAAAATTTTCATTACCTTTATTTGAAAAAGTACCAACAAGGTTTATTACATGATCTGACTCTTCAATAAGTTGATTAACAGAATCTTTATCAATAATGTTAGATTTTACAAATGTAATCTGACCAACATCGCCAAGTGGTTGCAGAAACTTAGCTCTACTTGGGTTTCTAACTGCAATCCTAATTAATGCACCCCTCGTAGCTAAACCCCTTACGATATGCCTTCCTATAAAACCCGAACCACCAAAAATTGTTACAACTTCATTATTCATTATTTAAGTTCCCATCAAAGAATAACTATATATTAGATAGAAAAACTTTCAGGTCAATAATGAGATTGATATAAATATCATCTATTTTATGTAAATTTATCATAGGGTTTTTTATTGATAAATAGGGATTTCTCGACTTATAAATGACTTATTTGTATAATATGTGCTATTAATGAGAGTTTAATAATCTATAAATTAAAGTATTAAAAATGAATAAAGAAAAAATTTTTGTTTTTCAGGATGATATCCCTCAAGACACTGAATTGGGTGAGACGATAGCAATTGATACAGAAACAACCGGTCTGATTCATAATAGAGATAGACTATGCCTTATTCAGATATGTGGTAGAAATAATATCTGCTACTTAATAAAAATAAATATTGAAAATGGAATATTGATGTCAAAACCAAGAAACCTTGAACGGCTTCTTAAAGATAAAAAAGTATTAAAAATCTTTCATTATGCGAGATTTGATATTGCCGTTCTAAATAATTGGATAGGAGATCTGGCTGGCCCAATATTTTGTACAAAGATTGCATCAAAATTAGTTAGGACATACACAAATAAACATGGACTTAAAGATTTGTGTAAAGAACTTATTGGAATAGAACTATCTAAAGAAATGCAGTCTTCCGACTGGGCCCAAGAAACTCTAAGCGAACAACAAAAAATTTATGCAGCACAAGATGTTATTTACCTTCATAAATTATATGATAAACTTATTTTTATGCTTGAAAGAGAAAAAAGGACAAAGATTGCAACTAAGTGCTTTGAAGCTTTGGAAGCAAGAGTACTATTAGATCTAAACGGATGGTCTAATGAAGATATTTTTTCTCATTAGTTTAAGTGTGAGTTTTTCTCTAAATCTAGCACAGTGATTGCTTTGGAAATTTTATAATTATGAAAAATAAAAACCAAGATTTAGCATTAGATTATCTAGAAATAGGTAAAAAAGTTCTTAATGATGAATCTAAAGGTATAGCAGAGCTTGCATCCAACCTTGGAGATAACTTTGTAGAAGTAATTAGTTGTTTAAAATCTATAAGTGGCAGAATAATTTTCTGTGGTGTAGGCAAATCTGGTCATATAGCAAAAAAAGTTGCCTCGACTTTATCTTCCACGGGATCGCCTTCACACTTCCTTCACCCAACAGAGGCAAGTCATGGGGACTTAGGTATTATAACTAAATTAGACTGCGTAATTATTTTTTCTAAGTCTGGAGAAAGTCATGAAATTAATGATATTCTGTCAGTTGCAAAAAGTCTTTCTATCCCTATTGTAGCAATATCCTCTAATCAAAAATCAACTTTAGTCAAATCATCTACATACTTTTTGAAAATTCCTAAAATTCCTGAAGCTGGTGATATGGCTTTAGCACCAACTACTTCAAGCACAATGATGCTATCTCTTGGCGATGCTATCGCAATAGCATTACTTGAAGCAAAAAACTTTTCTTCAGATGATTTTCAGAAATTCCATCCTGGAGGTAAACTTGGAATTTCTCTTCTTAAAGTCAGTGATCTTATGCATACAAAAGAGAGCATCCCTATAGTAAATACTTACACTTTAATGTCAGAAGTTCTTCTAGCAATGTCATCTAAAAATTTTGGATGTGCATGCGTAGTTGATGAAAAATCAAATCTTGTGGGGTCAATAACAGATGGTGATTTAAGAAGACATATAGGAAAAGATTTACTTGAACAAAAGGCTATTGAAATAATGTCAAAATCACCAAAAACTATTGAGCCAAATGCATATGCGATTGATGCTATAAAAAAAATGGCAGGCACAATAACTAGTTTATTTGTAATTGAAGATAATAAGGTAATAGGTCTACTTAGATTACATGACTGCATAAGGGCTGGTTTAAATTAATGGAGAAAAAATTAGAAAAACAGGGCTTTGAGTTACTAACAGACAATAATGAAAAAAATTCTTTTATAAGTTATAGATATTCCAGATTTGTAAGCCTGATTAAGTTAATATTCTTAGCTACAGCCTCTGCTCTGGTATTACTTATTGTTGCATGGTCATTTAGCTCACCAAGTGATGAAAAAATTACGATCTCATTAAGCAATTCTAAGCCAATAAAAAATATTAGCGAGGGCCTCACAAACGGGCGTTTTATTGGAAAAGATGATAATGATCAAACTTATATAATTACAGCGGATTATGCTGAGCCCATTAATGGAAACCCAAGAGAGATTGCTCTTCAAATTCTTCAAGCTGATCTAACTTTAGATGATGGAACTTGGATCACTTTAAAAGCTCCTGGTGGAATATTAAAGAGGAGTCGAAATGAATTATTACTTGGTGATTCAGTTTATATTTATGCAGATAATCGTTTTGAAGTTTTTACAAATCTTGTTAAGATAGACCTCTCTAAAAGTATTATTACAAGTGATAACCAGATAAATATGCAGTCACCATACGGTAATTTAGTAGCAAATTCATTTAATTTTGATAATAATAAAAATAATTTATACTTTTCGAATGTAAAATTAATATTCAATGCTAAGCAGTTACCATGATCAAGAACATTTTTATTTTTTTCTTTCTATTATTTAACTTTATATTTTTATTTCTAAGTTCATCACACAGCTCATCTAAATACGATAAGAATCACCCTATAGAAATAACTGCAGACTCTTTAGAGGTTTTGCAAAATGAGAGAATTGCAATATTTAAAGGGAGTGTTGATGCTAGCCAGGGCGAAATATTATTAAAAGCTGATATGCTAAAAGTTCACTATTCATCTTCAAATAAGGATGATAGCCAGTCTGTCTCAAAAATTTTAGCTGAAGGAAATGTTTTTTTTTCCACTAATTCAGAGACCGCAAAAAGTAATAAAGGTGAGTATAATGTCGATTTGGGGCTAATTACCCTCACAGGTTCAGTAAAACTCACTCAGGGAAAGAATATTTTAAGGGGAAATATGCTTAAAATAGATCTTAAAACTGGAAAAAATACTATGATTGGAGAGTCGAAACCTATAAGTGAAACTACAAAAGATGGCAGAGTTAAAGGACTTTTTGTCCCAAATAAAAGAAAATAGACTTGTTGACTTTGTGTTAACAATTTCAGGACAGTATAATAGCTAATATGAATAATGAAAAAAGAAATATAACAGACGCTGCACCTCGCCTTGTAACAAAAAATGAGGGTCTTTTTGCAAAAAAAGTCGGCATTAATTATAAGGGCAGACCAATTTTGAGAGAAGTAAGCCTTCACCTTCAGCGAGGTGAGGTCGTAGGCCTTCTTGGCCCGAATGGTGCAGGGAAAACAACATTTTTTAGTATAATTACAGGACTAATATTTTCTGATTATGGTTCTATTTACTTAGATGGCCACGATATTACTGCTTTACCTATGTATAGAAGAGCAAGAGCAGGAATTGGTTACCTACCTCAAGAGGCCTCAATATTTAGAGGAATGACAGTTGAAGAAAATTTAAAAGCAGGATTAGAAATAAATGAGACTGAAAGCCATAAACGTGAGGAGATGCTTGAAGCTTTATTAGCTGAGTTTTCAATTAGCCATCTAAGAAGAACACTTTCGATAATGCTGTCCGGTGGAGAAAGAAGACGTGTTGAAATTGCTCGTGCTCTTGCTAGTCGCCCCTCTTTTATGCTTTTAGATGAACCTTTAGCTGGAATTGACCCAATTGCTCTGGGCGAGATACGTGAACTTGTAGTCAAATTAAAAGATCGGGGTATAGGTGTTTTAATTACAGACCATAATGTTAAAGAGACTCTAGAAGTAGTTGACAGGGCTTACATACTTCATGATGGAAAAATTCTTATGCAAGGTAAACCTGAGGATATTGTTTCACATGAAGACGTTCGCAGAGTTTACTTGGGCGATAGATTTCGATTAAGCAATTAGGATATATTCAATGTCAATAAGTCAGAGACAAGAAATTAAACAAACACAGTCACTTATTATGACTCCTCAATTGCAACAAGCTATTAAACTCTTGCAACTTACGAATATTGAAATAAATGAATTTGTAGGTCAGGAAATAGAAAGGAATCCTTTACTAGAACTTGCTGATCCCTCTAAACCAGAACGAGGTGATGGTAAAGCAGAAGAGATTCAAAATAATTCAGTCTCAGAAAAGTTGGATACAGCTACTTTGGCATCTAAGGATGACCTACCTGATAGTAATGATGAGCCTCTAGATATAAATTATAGTGAATACCTTGAAGATAATGGAATAAACGCTAATAGTTCAGAGTATGAGCAATCTAGTTCATGGGGGCCTCAATCTAGTAAAGCTAATCATTTTGAATTTAATGAATCTATCGAGCAAGTTATTGAAGATAAGGTAAGCCTCAATGATCACTTACTTGAACAACTTAATGCAGATATTTCAGATCCTGGGGAAAGGCTAATTGGTTATAATATAATTCATATGTTAGACTCATCTGGCTATTTTAAATCTGATATATCTTCTGTTTCAGAACTAATTGGATGCGATGAAAGTAAAACTCTTGAAGTATTGGAAAAATTAAAGAAATTTGACCCAGTTGGTGTATTTGCTAGAGATCTATCGGAGTGTCTAACCTTACAATTAAAAGAAAAAAACAGATTTGATCCAATAATTCAAAGGTTGATCGAAAACCTTGATCTTTTAGCTAAGCATGACCAGAGGGCTCTTCTTCAAAAATGTAGGGTTTCTTCAGAGGAACTAATAGAAATGATTGAAGAAATAAAATCATTAAATCCTAAGCCAGGTGATCTTTATAATAACGACATTGCCCAAACAGTTGTGCCAGATATTTTCATTAAAAAAAATAACAACTATAATTGGTCAGTTGAATTAAATACAGACACACTTCCTAAAGTGTTAGTGAATAGAAAATACTCATCTTTAGTTAACAACAAGAATTCATCAGATGTTGATAAAACTTATATTAATGAACAACTTAATTCAGCTAACTGGCTAGTTAAATCTTTAGAACAAAGAGCCCAAACTATTTTAAAAGTTGCAACAGAAATTGTTAAGCAACAAAATGACTTTTTCTCTAAAGGAATTAAATATCTTAAGCCTTTAACCCTTAAAGATATTGCAGAAAAAATTGAAATGCATGAAAGCACAGTAAGCAGAGTCACTGCTAATAAGTATATCGAATCACCACGTGGAGTATTTCAGTTGAAATATTTCTTTACAACTTCAATAACTACTTATCAAGGTGACAATAGTCTCTCTTCAGAAACAGTTAAAGTAAGAATAAAGGAATTAATAAATAACGAAGAACCTGATGATATTCTTTCAGATGACAAAATCGTTGAAATATTGACAAAAGAAGATATTGATATTGCTAGAAGAACTATAGCTAAATATAGAGAGTCATTAAATATTCCTTCTTCAGTTATTAGAAGAAGACAAAAAAAACCTTATAAATAGGAAAAAAAATTACTTATTTTCAGCTGATTATGGTTAATTTTTTTTTTTTATCAAATGAGGATAATCTAGGTTGACAAAACCAAATTAACCCGCATATCTTCCGCACCTTGTTATATTAATAGTTAAATAATTTTAATCGTATTGATATTGTTTCAAAGTAAATTATGTACAGCAAAGAATAGTTATGGAAATAAATAAAATCCTATCTTCTGAAACGATCATTTCTGATCTTAAAGTATCTGGAAAAAAACATTTATTTCAGGAGCTCTCGCAGAAAGCATCTCAAATAGTGGGAGTAAAAGATCGTGTGATTTTAACAACTTTACTAGATAGAGAGAAACTAGGAACAACAGGCATAGGTCAGGGAGTTGCTATTCCACATGGAAAAATATCTGAATTAAAAAAACCTATTGGATTTTTTGCAAGACTCATTGATCCAATTGAATTTGAAGCAGTAGATGATAAGCCTGTAGATTTGATATTTTTATTATTAGCACCAGAGGATGCTAACGCAGAGAATCTAAAAACATTAGCTAAGATTTCAAGAATGCTTAGAGATAAAAATCTCTGTGATAAAATTAGAGGTTCAGTTGGCAATGATGCCCTATTCTCTGTACTTACAGATTCACTTACTTCGTTCGCAGCATAATTTTTCTTAAATTCTGTGGAATTCCAAAACTACTTATATGCATAGATAAATTATAGTATTTTAGATCTAAAGAGGCCTTATTTACTTTTTCTTTAATTTTATTCTTATCTATACAACTCAAATTAAGATAGTTACTTCCCCAACCTATTGCCATTGATCCTCCTGAGTATGTAGGAACAGTTACAAAATAAAAACCATAAAAAGAGAAAGCGTTATTTAAATGAGTATTCATTTTTTCAAATTGTTCCTCCTGAAGAAAAGGAACCCCACCTTGAAAAATAGCGATACCCTCCGGAGTTAATATTTTTGATATTTTTTTATAAAAATCTTTGCTAAATAAAGCTTCGCCTGGACCAAACGGATCAGTTGAGTCTATAATTATTATGTCGTATTTTTCAGAACATTTAGTTACAAAATTGGAACCATCGTCAATAATAACTTTAGCTCTCGTATCATTAAAGGAGTTATTACTTATAGAAGGTAAATATTTCTTGCATATATTTATTATCTCACCATCTATATCAACTAAAGTTACTGAGTATACTGGATGTTTTAATATTTCTCGTAATATTCCTCCATCCGCACCACCAATTATTAAAATTTTCTTTACTTTAGTTGCTGAAAAAAGAGGCACGTGCACCATCATTTCATGATAGTTTGCTTCATCAGCCTCAGTTAGTTGTATAATTTCATCTAAAACTAGCACCTTACCAAGTGAATCATTTTGAAATATTTTTACATTTTGATAATTTGTCTTTCCTTGGTAAATCATAGAAGATAAAGAAACCATAAGCTTATAATTCTCATGCAATGACTCGACAAACCAGTCAGATTTATTTTCTTTACCTGACATATTTTTCATTTTAAATTAAATTCAAACATTATTTATTTTCTCAAATTCATCAATAATTAACTTCATTTGTTTCTCCGCTTTTTTCTGAAAAGTTTTACCTTCCCACGCACGGTATTCGCCTTTTGAATAAGCTTGCCCGTTAATTTCATACATAAAAGCATTAAACCTATTTTGTATAAAATTATTTTTATTCTTTTTAACAGATGCTGGAACACCCATTACAACCGAATTTTCTGGTATTTGCATTCCTTCTTTAACGAATGAACCTCCGGCAACTATCGAATTTTTTCCGATTCTAGCACCATCCATAATTGTTGAATTGATTCCTATCAAACAATTATCTTCGATTATGCATCCATGAATTGTACAATGGTGTGTAATTGAACAATAGTCTCCTATATATGTGCCCGTTGATGAGCCAACGTGAACCATGCTAAAATCTTGGATATTTGTATGTGACCCAATAATAACCTCATGCATTTCAGATCGAATCACAACATTAGGCCAAATTGAAGAGAAACTACCTATTTTAACTTTACCATAAATATTTGAAGTTTTATGTAAAAAACTAGTCTTATCAATAATTAAACCTGAACTCATATTATGTGACTCGTTATTAAGATGATATATATAATTAGATATAATAGTTTTTATAAATTTTCAATTATTAAGAAATATTTACTTTAAAAAATACCAAAATAACGGATAAATATAATTGATAAAAGCCCAACGATAATTGTTATAAAAAGGCTTTTAAAAAATATGGTTACAAATAAAGTTGGAACACTTGCCCACAAAAATTCATTTGTAAAGCTCAAATTTATTTTTCCATCCTCAATAATAATAAATTGAACAACCATTGAGGAAAGAACAGCCAGTGGAACAAATTCCAGAATTTTATTTATATATTCTGGAATTTTATAATTTGAAACAAGCATTGCAGGAATAACCTTTATTAATAAAGTAATTAAGCTCATTCCAAAAATTGTGTATAAGATTAGATTTTGTTCCATTTATCTATATATAGTCCTATTAAAATTGTAATAATCGTTGCGCTAAGTGTTGTCCAATATGAAAACCCAAAATAAAATAAAATTACTGTCAGCAGACCAGCAATAATACAAATAAATAAATGTATTTTTGTTAAAACCAAAGGGAGCAATAGGCCTATGAACATTGCTGGCATGGCAAAGTCAATACCTAAACTATCAAAGTTATAATCCCTTCCACCTAAATAAACTCCAACAATTGTACTAATAACCCAAACTACGTGGCCAAATATATTTGTTGTAAACAATTCTAATTTTGGAGGATTAAATCTCGAAAATCTAACTGTATGAATTGCAAATGTTGCATCTGTTAATTGACATGCATATAGAAATCTCTGGTAAAACTTAAATTTAACCAAAAACCTACCTATAGAAGAAGACATTACAAAAAATCTTGAATTTATTATAAAGGTAGTCAATAAAATTGAAAAAACCGAAGCTTCTATAACAATTAGTTGAATGCCTACAAGTTGAGCTGTTCCAGCATAAATTAAAAGTGACATAAGAATAGCATTTAATGGACTAATTCCATTATCTATTGCCAAAAAACCAAAACTTAAACCCATTGCAACATAAACCAACAAAATAGGTAGAGTTAATAAAAACCCATTAAGTATATGAATTGGCCAAAAATTCTTATCGGATAGAATAAACTTCAAAATAAACCTTAAAATTAATTTCTTGGTGGAGCCAGGGGGAGTCGAACCCCCGACCTCTTGAATGCCATTCAAGCGCTCTCCCAACTGAGCTATGGCCCCATTTATAGAAATTCTATTTATGTAATTATAAAAAAAATCTATAAAAAAAGAAGAACATTTCTAAGGACCCGTCTTATTATCATCTAAAACATTCGAAATGTCTTCTTCTGGCGTAACTTCACCATTTTCATCTTCAATCTCAGGAAGAACCTCGTCCTCGGGAATTATTACATCATCATCGTCTTCTTCCGTACCTAAAATATCATCATTTAATGAGTCTTCTTTAACCTCTGGACTGGGAGGTTTGTCATTACTTGGCACTGAACTAGTTTTTGCTAAAACAGGTTTTTCAATCAGTACTGCCCCACACAAAGGGCATGTGATAGGCGATCTACCCATATCGTAGTATTTAGCGTTGCACTCTTGGCACGTGTGCTTTAAGCCCCAATCAGCTTCTGGCAAATCTTTATACTCCAATGTTAAAATTAAAAATTTATGTTATTATAATATATATATATTAGTGTTATAAAAATAACTTCTTAAAGTGACTTAATACACAAAAAAGGCTTATAAAGTAAGTATTTATTTTGCAAAAAACTATGAAACCTATTATATCATCTAATTCTTCTGCCCTAAATGGGTCTATAAATATCCCTGGAGATAAATCAATATCTCACAGATCACTAATTATTTCTTCGTTAGCTACAGGAAAAACCACCATTAAAGGTATATTAAAGGGGAAAGATATAATTAGTAGCAAAAGTGCCTTAGAAAAGATGGGAGTAATTATAAAAGAAGAAAATGGCATATTTGAAGTATACGGCGTGGGGTCAGGAGGCCTATTAGAACCTGATGACATTATAGACTTGGGAAACTCAGGTACTTCAGCAAGATTACTAATTGGATTAATTTCAAGTCATAAAATAGTTGCGACACTAACTGGAGATAACTCTTTAAGAAAAAGACCAATGGGAAGAGTTATAGAACCATCAAAAAAAATTGGCGCAAAGATAATTTCAAAAAATAATGATAAACTACCTTTGACAATTTTTGGAACAAATGATCCGCTTCCAATAAAATATATTTTATCACTTCCAAGTGCTCAGGTAAAATCTTCAATTTTATTAGCAGCCCTTCAAGCACCTGGGGAAACATGCATAGAAGAAGTGGTTCCTAGTAGAGATCATACTGAGAGAATGCTTAAACATTTTGGCGCAAAAATATCCATAAATTTGGAAGGCTCTTCTAATAAAATTATTTGCATTAAAGGTCAGAATGAACTTTTAGCTTCTAATATTGAAGTACCTGGAGATTTTTCGTCAGCAGCTTTTTTTATAATTGGTGCACTTATAGTTCCAAACTCAAGTCTTTACCTAAAAAATATTGGAATAAACCCATATAGAATAGGACTTATAGAGATTCTTCAAGATATGGGAGCAAAAATAGAGTTACTAAACAAGACAACAAAAAATAACGAACCCGTGGCAGATATTAAAGTATATTCATCAGAACTAAAAGGAGTTGATGTCCCGGCTGAGATTTCTCCAAGAATGATTGATGAATACCCAATACTAAGTATCGCAGCTTGTATAGCAAAAGGGAGAACAACTTTAAAGGGTCTTGATGAATTAAGATATAAAGAAAGTGACAGATTAAAATCTATTGTTGAAATGTTAAAGCAATTTAAAGTTGATGTTAATGAATTTGAAGGTCAACTTATGATAGAAAATAAAAATCGTATATTAGAGGGTAATTGTGTAATTGAAACTTTTCAAGATCACCGAATAGCTATGTCAGCAGTCATTGCAGGATTAGTCTCAAAAGGACCAGTTCATATAGATGATTCAAGTATGATTGAAACAAGTTTTCCTGGTTTTATTGAAATTATAAATTCTATCGGAGGGCAGGTATCTGAAAAATAATTTAATTATAGCAATTGATGGCCCTGCAGCGTCCGGAAAAGGAACAATCTCTAAATTAGTTTCCAAAAAGCTTAATCTGTATCATTTAAATTCAGGAAATATATATAGATTATTGGCATTAATGTTAGAACAAAAGGGAGTTCACCACACCAACTCTCAAGGAATTATCTTGTGCGCGAGATCATTAAACTTAAGAAATCTAGATAACCCGGAGCTTAAAAGAGATGATTTAGCAATTTTGGCTTCAAAAATCTCAGAGAATCCGGGAGTTAGAGAGGCGTTATTGGGGTTACAAAGAAGCTTAGGCGAAACCCCTCCCTTTGGAAGTGGAGTTATTGCGGAAGGCCGGGATATAGGAACAGTTGTTTTCCCTGACGCTGGAATTAAAATATTTATTGACGCAGATATTGAAATCCGAGCTAACCGAAGGTATAAAGAGTTAAAAAAAGTCAATGATAACATTGAGTTAGAGAATGTTAAAAAGCAATTGATCGAAAGAGATAACAGGGATTACAATAGAATTATATCTCCTCTTAGACCAGCTGAAAATTCATACTTGCTTAATACATCAAAACTGGATATTGAACAGTGCTGTTCAGCTGTTTGTAGAATAATTGAGGAACATAGTGATAAAAATATTAATTAATGTTATATAGAATAAATTGAATAATAAACATAGCTAGGTCAAATAATATAAATCATTGTTTAACAAAATGTTGTTAAGTGATAAGAAGGGAAATTAAATAATGTCAGATACAATCAACACAGAATCTCAGGCTTCTAAAGAAAATGAGGAAGATTTTATTTCTATGTTGGAAGAATCACTAGCTACACAATCAAATCTTGAAGGAAGCGTTGTTAAAGGAACTATTGTGGCCCTTGAAAATGATCAAGTAGTTGTTGATGTAGGACTTAAAGCAGAGGGAAGAATTTCACTAAAAGAATTCTCTTCACCAGGCGAAGAACCAGATATTAGTGTAGGTGACAGCGTTGAGGTATACCTTGATAGAATTGAAAATAGGGATGGAGAAGCAGTTTTAAGTAGAGAAAAAGCCAGAAGAGAAGAAGCTTGGGAAAAGCTTGAAGTTGCTTTTAGTAAGGGAGAAAGAGTAAATGGCCAACTATTCGGAAGAGTAAAGGGTGGTTTTACAGTAGATTTATCTGGTGCAGTTGCTTTTTTACCTGGAAGCCAAGTAGATGTAAGACCAGTAAAAGACCCAGGTTCTTTAATGGGACAAAGACAAGATTTTCAAATTCTTAAAATGGATAGAAGAAGAGGCAATATTGTCGTCTCTAGAAGGGCAGTTTTAGAAGAAACAAGAGCAGAAGCAAGGAATGAACTATTAGCAAACCTAGCAGAGGGTCAAGTTCTTGAAGGTGTAGTCAAAAATATAACTGATTATGGAGCTTTTGTAGATCTTGGGGGGATCGATGGACTACTGCATGTTACGGATATGGCCTGGAAAAGAATATCGCATCCTTCTGAGCTTTTAGTTATTGGTGAGAATGTTAAGGTTCAAGTAATTAAACTCAATTCAGAAACACAGAGAATTTCCCTTGGCATTAAACAACTTGATTCAGACCCATGGACAGGAATTGAAGAAAGATTTCCTATTGATCAAAAAATGTCAGGCAGAGTTACAAATATAACTGACTATGGAGCTTTTGTAGAAATTGCAGATGGAGTAGAGGGGCTTGTACATGTCTCCGAAATGAGTTGGACAAAGAAGAATGTTCATCCAGGTAAGATAGTTTCAACTAGTCAAGAAGTAGAAGTAATAATTCTTGATATTGATATGAATAAAAGGCGTATTAGTCTTGGGTTAAAACAAACGATGCCAAATCCGTGGGAAAAATTTTTAAATGATCATCCAACAGGATCTGAGGTAGAAGGGCAAATTAAAAGTATAACTGAATTTGGCCTTTTTATAGGTTTTGAGAATGATGTAGATGGCCTGGTTCATCTATCTGATATTTCATGGGATAAACCTGACGAAGAGGCAGCATCAGATTACAAGAAGGGAGATTTAGTCAAAGCTCGTGTTCTTGATGTAAGTGTGGAAAAAGAGAGAATAAGCCTTGGAATTAAACAACTATCAGAAGATCCATTTGATTCTTTAATTAAAAACTTTAATAAAGGTGACACAATTACATGCACCATAGCAGGGGTTAAAGATAGTGGGATAGATGTTACACTGCCCTCCGGTATATCCACGTTTATTCGTAGATCAGATTTATCTCGAGATAAAGCAGAACAACGTCCTGAAAGGTTTGCTACTGGTGATAAATTAGACGCAAAAATTATCTCATTAGATACATCTTCAAGAAGAGTTGGGCTTTCAATTAAAGCTCTTGAAGTTGCTGAAGAAAAAGAGGCTATGGTTCAATATGGATCATCAGATAGTGGAGCAAGTCTTGGTGATATTCTTGGCGCAGCTCTTAAAAAAAATGAAGATGAAAGTGAATCTGAAAATAAACCCTAAAATTTTATTAATATAAAAAATTTTTAAAATGGTAAATGAATTGGACACCATACCTTTTAATAAACGTTCTAGACGTCAGTTAAAATTTTGGAGATTATTTGCCATAATTTTTTTTGTTTTTACTTTAACATTAATCTTATTTGATAAAAATTTTTTTCTAAACCCTCTAGGGTACCAAGATCATATTGTTAAAATAAATGTTAATGGTTTCATTGACGATAATCCTGACTTAGCTAGCGATCTTGAAGACCTATTAGATAATAAAAAAGTCAAAGCAATCTTAGTAATGATTGACTCCCCTGGCGGAACTTCTTTTGGTGGTGAATTTATGTATAGAAAACTTATTAAATTATCATCCTCTGGAGTTCCTGTAGTTACGGTAATAAGAACTATCGGGACCTCAGCCGCCTATGCTGTTGCTCTGGGTGGAGATAGAATATTTGCATTAGAGACTTCATTGCTAGGATCAGTAGGTGCATTAATCAGATCCGCTGATATTTCTGAGCTACTTGCAAAAGTTGGTGTAAAGCCTGAAATATATAAAAGTGGTGAATTCAAATCACTCCCTTCGCCAACTGAAAAAACATCCGATGAAGCAAAACTAGTTATTCAAAGTTCAGTTAATGAAGTTAAAAAATGGTTCCTGAGAATAATAAAGGAAAGAAGGGAAATTTCTGATGATAAAGTAAGAAAAATATCTAAAGGAGGTATATATACAGGAAAACAGGCTATTTCGTTAAACCTAATTGACGAAATTGGTGGAGAACAAGAAGCGCTTAATTGGTTAGTGGATTATAAAGGTTTAAAGAGGGATTTACCAATTATAGAAATAGATAATTTTTCAAAAAACCAAGAATTCTGCTGTTCTTTCTTTTCAATTTTGCAAAAAATCATAAATTCATCAAAGGTAAGTCTTGACGGGTTCTTATCAGTTTGGCACCCTAATACTTAAAAAATTATTATCTTTGTTATACTAAGTTTTGGAGGAATTTTGGTTAAATCAGAATTAATTATTCGCCTTTCTGAAATGAACCCTCATCTTTTTCATAGAGATATAGAAAGAATAGTTACGACTATTTTTGATGAAATTACTAAATCACTATCAAAAGGAAATAGAGTTGAATTGAGAGGTTTCGGAGCTTTTTCAGTCAAGGAAAGACCAGCTAGGATTGCTAGAAACCCTAGAACTGGTGAGTCAGTTAAAGTTGATGATAAATTTGTAACAGTTTTTAAGACAGGAAAAGAACTACGCATTAGTCTTAATAAAGACAATCCTATTGCAAATAATAGGTCTGAAAATAATCCTTTAATCGATCAAAGCTAACTAAGAGATACTAGAATGGTTTTCTTACGATTGCTTTTTTCTTTTGCGATCGTAATATTGTTTATTTGGTTTTCAGCAATAAATTTTTCACCAGTTAACATTAGCTTATCTCCTTTTCCATGGAAAATTACTATACCGGTATACCTCTTAGTTTTAATATGTATTTTTTTTGGATTCTTTTCTGGAATAATTTTAACTATATTAAATAAAGGTTTAAAAAAAAAGAAGTAGTATTTTTTTTTGAATATCTAATATTATGAATAAAAGAGCTCAAATATATTTAAGTTTAGATAATGCAAATATCGAAGTAGCAATTAGTATTTCAAAAAATCTTTGTAATACTATTGATGGAATAAAGATAGGAAAAGAGTTTTTTTCAAGTAATGGCCCTGATGGTATAAAAAAAATTAGTGACTTAGGTATTCCAATTTTTATTGACTTAAAATTTCATGACATACCAAATACAGTGTATGGAGCTATCAAATCAATTATTAAACTAGAACCAAGAATAATTAATGTCCATACTCTTGGGGGGCCAAAGATGTTAGAGAGCGCAGTGAAATCTGTAAATGATAATTTTATTGAAAAAAAACCATTAATCATTGGCGTTACACTTTTAACTAGCCTTAATCAAAAAAGTGTTGATTTAATTGGTTTTAAAGGGAATTTAGATGAGATTGTAGTAAATTTAGCATTATTGGCAAAAAACTCTGGTCTTGATGGTGTGGTTTGCTCTCCTAGAGAAATAAAACTTATAAGAAAATATTGTGGTGAAGATTTTATAATTATTACTCCAGGCATTAGATTTGAACAATCTATTAAAGATGACCAGATAAGAACATTATCACCATTTGAGGCTCAAGCTCGAGGTGCTAATATACTTGTAATAGGAAGACCTATCACTAAGTCTAAAGACCCTTTGGCAACTACTAAAGAAATAATAAAAAGCTTAAAAAAATAACTCAATGAATAAAAAAATAAAAATTTGTGGATTAACAAAAAAAAGAGAATTCGACTTAGCTATTTCTCTAAGCCTAGATTTTGTAGGAATAGTATTTCATAAACCTTCAATTAGATATATTAAGCCTGAAAAAATTTCGGTAATCTTAAATCAATTAGAAATCAAATTAAAACTTATAGCAGTGGTTGTTAACCCTTCAGATAAAGATCTAGAAAATATATTAAATAATATTCCTTTATTCGGTATTCAAATGCATGGTAATGAAACAGTAGAGAGAATCAAAGAGGTCAAAAAAAGGACAAATTTACAAATTATAAAAGCTATACCTATAGGAGATAAAAGAGATATCAATTTTGCTAAAAAATTTGAAGATGTTTCTGATATGCTCTTATTTGATAGTAAACCAGGGATAAATAGCAAGTCACCAGGAGGAAACGCTAAAGCTTTTGATTGGAATTTGTTAATTGAACAGGAATGGGAAAAACCATGGTTTTTATCTGGAGGATTGGATATAAATAATATAAATAATGCACTGAATATTACAAAAGCAGATTATTGTGATGTTTCATCCGGAGTTGAGGTTGTCAAAGGGAAAAAAGACCTAAATTTGATGAAAATTTTCACAAAAAAAGTAAGAGAGTTTAACAATGTCTGATCTTAAAAAACCAAGTTCATTTAAGAATTTTCCCGATGAGCATGGTAATTTTGGTAAATATGGTGGAAGGTTTGTAGCTGAAACCCTGATGCCATTATTAATTGAGGTTAACAGAGCTTGGGAAAGTGCACAAAAAAGTAAAAAATTTAAACATGAGTTAAATTATTTTTTAGATCACTTCGTAGGACGTCCAAGCCCTCTTTATTTAGCTGAAAGAATGACAGAATATTTGAATGGCGCAAAGATATATTTTAAAAGGGATGAGCTAAACCACACAGGTGCACATAAAATAAATAATTGTATAGGGCAAATTCTTCTTGCAAAAGAAATGGGCAAGACAAGAATCATAGCAGAGACCGGTGCTGGTCAACACGGCGTAGCAACAGCCACTGTTGCTGCAAGGTTTGGAATGGATTGTATAATTTATATGGGCCATACAGATATAGATAGGCAAAAATCAAATGTGTTTAGAATGGAGCTTTTAGGAGCTAAAATTATTCCTGTATATTCGGGAACCGGCACTCTTAAGGATGCTATGAATGAAGCGCTTCGTGATTGGGTTTCTAATGTTGATGATACATTTTATATAATTGGGACAGCTGCTGGACCCCATCCTTATCCTGAAATGGTAAGAGAATTTCAATCAGTAATTGGAAAAGAGACAAGAGAGCAAATTTTAAATTTAGAAAATAAGCTACCAGATACTCTTATTGCCTGCGTAGGGGGTGGAAGTAATGCTATTGGACTTTTTCATCCCTTTTTAGATGATGAAAATGTAGATCTTATAGGTGTTGAAGCTGGAGGAAAAGGACTAAAAACTAAATACCATGCATCATCGCTTAATGGAGGAAGACCCGGCATTCTTCACGGAAATAGAACTTATCTACTTCAAGATGATGATGGTCAGATATCAGATGCCCATTCAATTTCAGCTGGTTTAGATTATCCGGGTATTGGTCCTGAACATTCATGGCTTCATGATATAGGAAGAGTCAAATATGTATCAATAAATGATAATGAAGCTCTAGATGCTTTTCAAATGTGTAGCAGAATAGAAGGTATTATCCCTGCTCTCGAGCCTTCTCATGCTCTAGCATATCTATCTAAACTAGCGCCAAAACTAAATAAAGATCATATAATTATTATGAATATGTGTGGAAGAGGAGATAAAGATATATTTACTGTAGCTGAAAAAATTAAGGAAAAAAATTCATGAACTCAAGAATTTTTGAGACTTTCCTGAAATTAAAAAAAAATAATAGAAAAGGCTTTATACCATTTATTACTGCGGGTGATCCAACGATAGGAATGTCGCTAGATATAATTAAATCACTTCCTAAAGTTGGTGCAGATCTTATTGAAATTGGAATGCCTTTTTCTGACCCAATGGCAGATGGTAAAATAATACAAGCCTCGAGTTTAAGGGCCTTAAAAGAGGGAATTACAATAGAAAAAATTCTTGAAATGATTTCTAAATTTAGACAAGAAAATGCAACTACACCTATTGTTTTGATGGGTTATTTTAATCCTATATATAATTTTGGAATAGATAAATTTTTATCTTATTGCAAAGAAAGTGGCGTTGATGGACTAATTATAGTTGATTTGCCTTATGAACATGATTCTGAACTTTGTATTCCGGCGAGAAAAAGTGGTCTTGATTTTATTAGACTTATTGCACCAACTACAACAGATGAAAGAATGCCCTTGTTATTAAATCAATCGTCTGGTTTTGTTTATTGCATTTCATTAAGTGGAATTACTGGATCTAAAGAGGCCCAAATAAAAGTTGTAAATGATACTATTCATAGAATTAGGAAATCTTCTGATCTTCCAATTGCAGTTGGGTTTGGTATAAAAACTCCGCAGCAAGCTAGTGAAATGTTATTAAGCGCAGACGCAACTGTCATTGGCTCAATAATAGTGGAAAAAATAAATGAGATTTATTCATCCGATAAAGAAGATAATAAAAAATTAAAATTAATAAATGACTTTATAAATACATTTTCTAATGAAATACATAAACAAGTAAGAAACTGAGTAAATATGAATTGGTTAACAAATTTTGTAAAACCCAAGATTAGAGCAATAGTTGGTAAAAAAGATGTGCCTGAGAACTTATGGTCTAAGTGTAATGGGTGTGGCGAAATGTTATTTCATAGAGACCTAAAGGATAACCTAGGTGTATGTAACCAATGCAATCAACATCATAAAATTTCACCTGTAGAACGCTTCGACTCACTGTTTGATAATAGCGAATATGAGTTAATTGAAACACCAAAAGTAATATCTGACCCACTAAAGTTTAGAGATACAAAAAAATATACTGATAGACTTAAAGAGAATAGATCTAAAACAGGATCTACTGAGTCAATAATATTAGCCCATGGGAAAGTAAATAAAATAAAAACTGTAATTGCATCACAGAACTTTTCATTCATGGGTGGCTCATTAGGCATGGGAACGGGTGAAAGTATTATTAATGCAGCAAATTATTGTGTGAAAAATAATTGTGTATTAATTATAATTGCTGCTGCAGGAGGAGCTAGAATGCAAGAAGGGATACTCTCTCTCATGCAACTTCCGAGAACAATTATTGCAATTGACTCATTAAAACAAAAAAAAATACCCTATATTTCGATTTTAACTGACCCAACTACTGGAGGGGTTACAGCATCCTATGCTATGTTAGGTGATATTTCAATTGCAGAACCTGGTGCATTAATTGGTTTTGCAGGACCTAGAGTTATAGAAAACACAATAAGAGAGAAATTGCCTGAAAACTTTCAACAATCTGAAAAATTACTGCAGAATGGTATGCTTGATATGGTTATTGATAGGAGAGAATTAAAAGAAACTCTAGGAAAAATAATTAAATTAATTACTATAAATAACAAGAATTTTGATCATACTTAATGAGTAGCAAAAAACTTGACTATTGATTATTTTTTACAAAAATTTTCTAAACTTTATCCTAAGTCAATTGATCTTTCACTAGATAGAATCAAAATACTATTAGATAAGTTAGGTAATCCTGAAAAAAAATTGCCACCAATAATACATGTTGCTGGAACAAATGGAAAAGGATCTACGATTGCTTTTTTAAAAAGTATTTTTGAAAGTGCAAATTATAAAGTTCAAGCATATACCTCGCCACATTTAATAAATTTTAATGAAAGAATTAGATTACCTAACGGTTTCATAAAAGATGATTTTTTAATTGATATTTTCAAGGAATGTAACTTTTATAATAAAAATGAACCTATTTCATTTTTTGAAATCACTACAGCAGCTGCATTTTTAGCTTTTTCCAAAAGTAAAGGTGATATCTTACTTTTAGAAGTGGGTTTGGGAGGAAGGTTAGATACAACTAATGTAATTGAAAAGTCAATCCTATCAACTATAACTCCTGTCTCTCTTGATCATACTGAATTTCTTGGACAAAATATTGATTCAATAGCTTTTGAAAAAGCAGGAATAATTAAAGATAACGGTAGAGTTTTAATTGGCCCTCAAACCCCTCGAGTTACTGAAATAATCAAAAAAATAGCAAATGAGAGAAATAATAATTCATTTATTTATGGTAGAGACTGGTTTTTTAATTCAAATTCAGATAATTCAATAAAATTGAATTTCAAAGAAAACTCATTATTTTTACCTAAACCTAGGCTTAATGGTTTTCATCAAATCTCAAATGCAGCTCAAGCAGCAGCTTGCACAATGGCTCAAGATATTTTTAAAATTACAGAGAGTAATTTAGAAATAGGAATTCTAAACGCTTATTGGCCTGGTAGGTTGCAAAAAATTAATGTGAATTTACCAGAAAAAAAAATTACGAACCTTCAGGTATGGTTAGATGGAGGGCATAATGCTAGTGCAGGAACTTATTTATCCAAATCAATTAAATCACTAGGCATTGAAAAAACTAGTAAAATAGTTTTAATTTTAGGTATGCTTGATAATAAAGACTTTGTTAGCTACCTAGAACAATTCAAAAAAATCATTGACCTAATGATTTTTATTCCAGTACCTAATAGTAATAATTATCATTCACCTGATAAATTGAAAAATTTTTCAGAAATGAATCTTAGGGTAAAAGCTAAGACTGCCAAAGATTTTTTTGATGCGCTAAATATTATAGACACAATGGTACCACTTAAAAATACAAAAATAATTACTTGTGGTTCACTTTATTTGGTTGGGGAAGTGCTAAAAATAAATGGTTATAATTTTAAATAACTGATTCAATCCACTCAACTATCTTACTCTTAGGCAAAGCGCCTACTTTTGTAGAAACAATTTCACCATTATTAAACAACATAAGTGTAGGAATACCTTTAACACCATACTTGCTGGGGGTTTGAGGATTTTCATCTATATTTAATTTTGAAATGGTTACCTTTTCACTCATTTCATTAGATATTTCCTCAAGAGCAGGACCAATTTGCTTGCACGGTCCACACCATTCTGCCCAATAATCAACTAGTACTGGTTTTGATGAATTTAAAACATCTTGCTCAAATGATAGGTCAGTAATATTATTTGTAGCCATCTTAAGTCTAAACCTTTATATAAAAAATAATTAACATTAAAAAACCTATACTATTTGGTCAACAAAATTCTTATAAAAATTCTTGATATTTACATTAGAGTATAAGATTTATTCTATACGCTTTATATTCAATTCCCTATCTCCTAAGACTTTCTTAATATAACAACATCCTTTCATTTTCTCAAAATTACTTTCCGCTAAGTCATACCAACTTCCTTTATCTATATTTCTTGTTTGACTGTAACCGCAAATATAAAGTCTATCCCTAGCTCTTGTCATTGCAACATAAAATAATCGTAGATATTCTTTATATTCTTTATCTTTATTGAGTGAATTTATTTTATAATATTTTGAATTCTTATTTTCTGGTAGTGATGAAGGGAACATAATAAAAGCCAAATCATTCTCCTTAACAACATAAGGGTTTTTTTTATTTACTGGGACAGATGTTGTATCAGGTAAAAATACTATTGGAGCCTCCAGGCCTTTGGCACTATGAACAGTTAAAACACGCACCTTATTTCTAACACTACCTAAGTCGATTTGATAACTTATAGATGAATTTTCAAACCAATGAATAAAACCTTGAAAAGATACTATATTATTTTCTTCATAATCTATAATTTGATTAAGAAACTCATCTATAATTTCATTATTTTGTTTGCCTAAATAACTTAAAATTTTTCTTCTACCTCCAGAATCTAATATATCGGAGTAAAATTTAAACGGACTATAAAAAGATTTTCTTTTTAATAAATCTATCAATGCATTATATATTTTTTTATACTTTGTATTTTTTTTAGAATAAATTAATAGTGAATCCCATAAAGATTTAGACCCTCGGTTAATTGATAACTCAAATAAATCATCTTCTTTAATATTAAATAATGGACCTTTAAGAACATTAGCTAATACAAAATCATCATTTGGTAATAATACAAATTCCATTAATTTAATTAAATCTTTAACTACCAAATAATCCTTTAATTTAATTTTTTCAGATGACACTACTGGAATATTATTTTTTTTAAGCTCGTTGATTATTCTTTGAAATAATAATCCTCTTTTACGAACTAAAATCATTATATCTCCCGCCTCTATAAATCTATTCTCTGAAACTAATATTTCCTTAGATGCCAACCATTCTTTTATTTGAATTGTAATCAACCTTGCTAATTCAGATTCAGATGAAATATTATCAAATTGATTTACTGGAAGTTCCCAAATATCTCTCTGATTAATAGGCCTCTCAATAAGTGGCCATATTTCAATTAAACCTCCACCATCTTTTCTAAATGAGTGATGATTTTTCCATTTTTTCATTTTTGATATTATTTGAGTTTCATTTTCATCAGCAAATATTTGGTCAACAAACTTTAGAATTATATCAATACTTCTATAAGATTTACTAAGACTGCTTATTTCAAAATTAATATTTATATTTTTGAAATAATCTATAAAACTATTTTTAATATTTTCTAAATTTTCTGGATTAGCACCTTGAAAACTAAAAATAGACTGTTTTTCATCACCAACTACAAAAATACTTCTCTCATTTTTATTTATTGAATTTGTAGTAAAAATTTCAGTTATTAGAGTATGTAACAAATCCCACTGCTCAGAACTTGTATCCTGCGCCTCGTCTATCAAGAAGTGTTTAATTTGCTGATCAAATTTAAATAAAACCCATGGAGCAATATCAATCTTCTTAAAAAGATTTAAGCTAAAGTAAATTAAATCATCATAATCAAGTAAATTAAAATTAAGTTTTATGTTCTGATATTCAATCATTATATATTTAAAAACCGTAAGAGAAGAAATAATCTTACTTGAGATATTAATAAATGATATCTTTTCTTCAGTTTCAAAAATTTTTTTTGCCTCAGAATTAATATCAATTACTAGTTCAGGGTACTTTTCTGATATTTTTTTGGAAACGATATTTTTTGCTATTGAATTTTTTTTAGTTAAAAATACTGACTTATAATCTTTCCAATCACTTTCTCTTTCTGAACTATTAATCCATTTATTAATAGCTCTACTATTTAAATTATCTTTTTTACTACCCTCTGCTAGTTTATCTATAATATTTATTAATTTTTGCATTCTATATGAATTTATTTCGCAAGCTTTATCAACTAAAGAGGATGGGGTGTCTGATATGTCTAAATCAAAGAGTTTATAAATATGATTTATAACTTTCTCAAGCTCATCGGATTGAGACCATATTTTACTTAAACTTATTTTTTTTGACACTAGTTCTGAGAATAATTCATTAAATCGTTTTTCGTCATTTTTGACGACTAAATTTTTAAGTGATTTATCAAATCTTCGATTATTCTTATATTTTTTAAATGCTAAGTTTCTAGCCTCTAAAATGTAATTAGCCGTTTCGTTTGCGGATAGAACTGAAAAATTTGGTAAAACTCCTGCTTCAATAGGGAATTTTTTTAAAATATTTTCACAAAAGCTATGTATTGTTTGAATGTTTATTGATGAATGATCTTCCAGTAATCTCAAAGCTAAAGATCGTAATCTATTTGTATCTATATTTTTTGAAATTTTATATTTTTTTAAAATATTTTTAAGTTGATAATCTTCTAAATTTATCCAGTGAAATAATTTCTGATTAATTCTTTCATGCATTTCAATAGAAGCTGCTTTAGTGAATGTAAGACATAGTATTTGTGATGGGGGAACGTCTTTGATAAGTAATTCAATTATTCTCTCTACTAGTAAACTTGTTTTACCGGAACCAGCTGATGCTGTTATCCATATACTCGAAAAACTCTCATAAATATTTTTTTTATATTCACTATTTTCCATATATTTACTGTTTATATTTTATCCATCCATAAATCGTACCTTGCTAGTTGGTGATAATCTTTATAACTATTGGTATTACGCCATGGATTAAACAAGTATGGTGTATTAGGGTTTTCAAATACATCAATAAGTTTCTTTAGGCCTTTCTCGGCATCATTAATTAAATTATTAACATTATTCAAATTATTCAAGCCTCTATCACTAGAGTTAGCAAGCTTTAAATATCTGAGATAATTTACTTTCTTAAAATTAACTTTCTCAAACTCACCTAATTCAGCTATTAAACCTAACAATTGGAGCTGAGGTTTGATACCTTTTTCGACTTCAGATCTATTTGGCATAGAAGCTGTTTTATAATCAACAATCCCACAATGTCCCTCATCTAAAATTTCTATTCTATCTGCTTTTCCTTTTAACTTAAACTCTCCAATCTTAGTTTGAAATATATAGGATCCTCTCTCTTCAGTGATTAAATCTCCTTCAAAAATATTTCTTTGATTATTAATGCACCATGAAGCTATCTCCTCGAACCTAGGCCACCAAAAGCTACTAATAACTGGATCACTTATCTTAGTTCCAAGCAAGTTTATTCCTACATTAAGAAGGTTTTTTATACTTGGTTCAATTCCAATTTTAGAAACTTCTTTTGCAAAGGTATCTAATGCTTTATGAATGAACTGACCTTGCTTGCTAACATCTGGATCAAAAATAATAGAGTTTAGAGGCTGAATTTTTAATATCTTTTTCATGTATACGGCATACGGATTATTGATTAATAAATCAATATCTGAAATTGATAAAGTTCTGGGTCTATATAATAAAGGGGGACAAACTACTGGAGCATGAGTCTCTATATAATTATCTGGCGTATAGAAAGAGTTTGCTAAATATTTAATTTCTGATTCTCTTTTTTTCTCTTCTTCACCTGGCAATCCAATTAAATTATTAATACGAGTAAGCCACCTCGATGGAGAAGTTTGCTTTCCATTTTTTATCATAGACCTCGTTAAATATACTTCTGAAGAACAAAGATTCTGGACAAAATCGTGTGCTAAAAGACTTATCTTTTTTTGATCAATATTTATACCCAGTTTTTTACTAATATTGAGAGAAAGCCATGGACTTATCTCTTTTAATGATGGCCATGAATCTTCGTTTAGATCTGATAATATCACAACATCAGCTTTATGCAACCTAGACTCAAAGGGTGTCCAAATATTAACTCTATATTCATTTTGAAAATTTTTTTCTTCTGTAATTGTATTAAATATTTTAAAAAGAAATTCCGTATAGTTTTTTTTATTTATTAGTTCTGCATCTGATATTTTACTAAGCACTATATTAAGTTTTATGATATTTTCTTCTAGCTTAGAGTTTATTGAGATGGTATTACTACTTAAACAAAAAAAATCGCTATTTAAATTTAACCAATTGACTAGATCAATATTATATTTAAATAATTTTTTTATATTATTCTCAGAGTTATTAAATTTTTTCCTGAAATCTAAAAGTATATTTAAATTATCTTTCATCCAAAAACAAAATTCACTATGATATGGAATTGATTCATATTCAGAGTCACTAATTTTTTCTTCATTAATTAAGCTGATTATTTGCTCTATACTATTTATTGGAAATGGTTTCCTTAGATATTTCTTTTCAAAATATTCAATACTAGAAATATGTATCTCTTTATCATTTGGGAATGAAAGTTTGTGTTTAAGCATTGATAATAGATTTAGTATAGAAAAATTTTCTGACAAAAATTTAGCAGTAATTAATATAAAATTTCCTTCCAAAGTATTGGTGAGATTATCATTAGGCAAATTAATTTCTTTTATTTTTCTTTTTTTTAATTCAAGAACAACTCTCCTAACTAGATTTTTATTTGATGTGACTAATGCAATACTTTTTTTTGTTTTTTTAAAAGTTTTGTCGATAATTGCAGAAATTATTCTTGACTCCTCATTCTCTGAGTTACAAGAAATTCTAAAAAATCTATTTAAGTTATAATTTGAGATATTATATTTACGCCAATTTTCAATTTTTTCTAATGGAATCATAATTTGACTAACCAATAAATCTCTATCAATATTGATAAGATTACTATCTTTATTCCATTTAATAATATTATCTCTATTTACATTGATATTTGATAATAATGACTTGATATTATATTGAGGGTGTGTTTCGTCTACGTATTTCCAACCATCTGAGTCTAAACATTTATCAAGCCCTGGGATAATTACAAAACCATTAGGGAGATTTGATACAAATTGAATGAGATTTCTTGTAACAGGCACACTTCCAGTTGAACCAGCAATAATAATGTTATCTGAAGGAGGATTTTCTTTCCATACTTTAATTAAGTTTTCAATTGTATAGTAGTAGTTATCAGATTTACTAACAATATTATTTTCTTTTGCTATTTTTGGCCAAGATTGGATAATTATATTTAAAAAGCTTCCAACTTCTCTCCAATGAAAGGCTAAGTCATTTGGTATTATTTTGGTTAAATTATTTTCATTAAATTGATTTATATCAGTTTCATCAAGCAACCTTCCTAATTGCTTTGAAAGATCTAATAAATTTTTAATATCATCATCCTTCCTGCCCTGATGTAATTTCCATTGATAAATTAACTTTGAAAGTAAAACAGATCTATTTATCTCGGAAATTAAATTAGCTATTTTCTGTCTTTCCTTTTTTTCAAATTCTATATTTAAATTATTTTTTAATAAGAAATCATTATTTTCTTCTGAAGAGAATTCACCTAAAGAAATGATATCAGGTAGGTTTTTGTTATCTATTTTTAGTTTTTCTACCAAGACTCTTTTAAAACTTATTTTAGACTTTTCAGTGGGTAAAAAGACTTTAGTTTTACTATATCCATCAGTATTGTTAACACGTTCTTTTAAACCAAAAGCTAGTGCTTCAATAAAACTCTGACCTGATTGAATATAAAAAACCTTATTTTCCATTTAAATACTTCATATTTTTTTTAACTGTCTTTCTGCATTTATTACCTCTTCTGGAGTGCCTACATGCAACCAATTACCTGAATAAATTATACCATAAAGCTTATTTTTTTTAATAGACTCATCCCAAATTTTATTAATTGAAAAAGCGTTAGCTGGTAAATTAAAAAATTTAGAAGTGTTTGCAAGACATAGTCCAGTATATATGTAACGTTCTGAGTTATTACCTCTAACCCTGGTTATATTATTATATTTATTTATATTAAAATCACCTGAACCTTTATAATATTTTGCCTTTTCTAATGGGAATAATAATAATAAAAAATCCATTTTTTCTGGATTCCATAGGCTTATCATCTTATTCATTATGTTGATTTCTTTATCTACTCTAATCGTATCAGAATTTAGTATAAAAAAGGGATTTGAAGATATTAAATTTATTCCATTTACAATACCACCTCCAGTATCAAGAAGCTTATCAGACTCAATAGAAAATTTTATTTTTAATTTTTTTGAAATCTTTGACTTCTTATTGAGGTAAGATTCTAGCTTCTGTGATTTGTAATGAAGATTTATGACTACATTATTAATTCCAAAATTTATTAAGTTTTCAAGTGAATACTCAATCAACGGTTTATTATTGACCTTAACTAATGGTTTTGGAATATCATGGGTTAAATGTTTCATTCTTTTCCCTAGACCTGCAGCTAGAATAAAAGCATCAATGTTAATTTTTTTATCCATTTAATTTAGATATTTCTTCAGGTATAAAATATTTATAGGAATCAGCTAAATCTTTAAGTTCTGGGTTTTTTAAATTATTTTTTAAATTTTTCCATACTCTATTCATATGTTTTTGATAACTTAATTTATTATCTCTTAATTTTAATCTTGCAAAAACGCCCAGAATTCTTGTATTTCGTTGAGCGCCAACACAATCATATATTAAATTAAACTCATCTAACGTCCCTTTAAAAAATTGTAGGTAACGTTTCTTTAATTTATTTTGTAATTTTTCACTTACAGTAATTCTGGCATCCTGAAGTAAAGAAACAAGATCATATACTGCTGGACCTATTAAAGCATCTTGAAAATCTAAAACACCAACCCTTTTAAAACTTGAACGGTCGTTTAACCAAACTAAGTTATCTATGTGATAGTCAAAGTGAGTAATTACATTAGATGCAGAGTGGATTTTTTTTGCTATTATTGACCAGCTATCTATGAAGTCTTTTTTTAATTTTTGATTTTTAGTTTCACCAAAGTAATACGGTAGAGTCCAATCTAAAAATATTTGGACCTCATCCAAAATTCTTTTCTCAGAAAAAACCTCTAAGTTTGACGGCAAATCTGCATCCTGTAAAATTTTTAAAACATCAATAGCACTCTCATACAATAAGTCATATTTAGAATTATTTTGTATAAAATTATTAAATGTTTCTCTACCAAAATCTTCCAATAATACAAAGCCTTTATCATGATCTACTTTAAATATCTCAGGAACACTTAAATTTATTTCCTTTAAAATATTTGCTACATTTAAAAATCTTTCTAAATTAATAAATTCTTGATCATCCATTAATATCATACTCACTTCTTGATTATATAACCTGTGATATCTTCTATGAGAAGCATCACTCTTCATCAATACTAATTGATCTGAACTGATATTATTTTTTGTCAGGAAATCTTCAATAAGATGTAATTTTTTTTTAATTACCATAACCAATTTTTCTATTTTTCCATTTCCCAAAACTATTTAATGTCACAGATCTTACATTTGTATTTTCAGCTAAAATCTTTAGTTGAATCTCTAGCCTATCTCTTGGAAAATGATTCTTAATTAATTCTGGCCATTCTACTAATAATATTCCTTTTTCTAACGCATCCTCAATCCCCAGCTCCCAAACCTCACTAGATGTTTTCAATCTATATAAATCAAAATGCCAAATAGTGTTAAAGTTATTTTTATATGTAAACACAAAATTGTAGGTCGGACTTGGAACTCTGGTTTCTTTCGAACAAAAAAATTGGACAAAATATTTAGCAAAAGTAGTTTTACCTGAACCAACCCCGCCCTTTAAGGCGATAAATTCATTCTTCTGACATAAAGAAGCAACTTTATTAGCTAGTTTCATAATTTGATTTTCATCAAATATCTCTATTTTCTTTAAACTTATATCTCTACTCCATTAAAAATATTATTTTAAATAGATACTTTACTATAGCCGACAAGGCGACTTGTTATCTAAACTTTTGAATGTTAAACTGCTTTTGCTATTTTAAGATATAAACATAATTTTTTCTATGAATAAAGCAATTGCTCTTGTTGATGATGATAGAAATATATTAACCTCTGTATCGATTGCTCTCGAAACTGAAGGCTTTAGAGTTCATACTTATACAGATGGATTAGAAGCTATCGAGGGACTAAAAAAACAACCTGTAGAGTTAATTATTCTCGATCTAAAAATGCCAGTGATGGATGGTATGGAAATGCTTTCTCAATTGAGAAAAAATAGCAAAATTCCTGTTATAATTTTGACCTCAAAAGATGATGAAATAGATGAAGTCCTCGGCTTAAAAATGGGAGCAGATGACTATATTAAGAAACCCTTTTCCCAAAGATTGCTAAATGAAAGAGTGAGAACAATTTTTAGAAGAATCTCTAATGAAAAAAAGAATATCCAGAAAGAAAATTTGGCCGGAGAAAAAGAAAAAATTTTAAGAGGTCAACTTGAACTGGATCTCCTCCAACATAAGTGTACATGGAAAGATAAGGAGATCCAATTAACTGTTACAGAATTTATAATATTAAAAGACTTAGCTCTGAGACCTGGTCATGTTAAAAGTAGAGAACAATTAATGGATATAGCATATAGTGATAATTCATACGTTGACGACAGGACTATTGACAGTCACATTAAGAGACTTAGAAAGAAATTTAGGAATATTGATAAATCTTTTGATTATATAGAAACTTTATATGGATTAGGTTACAAATTCCGTGAGTAAAATTGAAAATAAATATACAATTAGCCAAGATAAAAAAAGAAAAAAATGGAAAACAATAACTGTAAGAATTCTTACCATAAATATTTTTGGTTTATTGATTTTGATGGGAGGCATGCTCTACCTCAATCAGTTTAGGGAAGGTTTGATTAATACAAAAATAACCTCATTAACCAATGAAGGATCTGTGATTGCTGGAGCACTAAGTCAAAGCGCTTTAGATTTAGATAAAAATTATGATTATTTCTTAAATAGGTCAAAAACTAATTCTCTTCTTAGAAGAATGGTAAATACTACGTCAAAAAGAGCGAGGGTATTTAACTCCAAAGGTGTTCTTATATCAGATAGCAGGATTATTCTAGAAGCAGGAAGAAACGTGCAAGCTGAGGACCTACCTAACGATTTTTTTGAAAGTTTATTATATAAAATTTATACTCAAATCAAATCAATAATTCCATGGTCTAACTCCTATAATAATAAATTACCGAAGTACTCAGAGAATATTCCTCAGTTAGCTAGTGACTATAATGAAGTAAGTTCGGCACTTTTAGGTGAAACCCATTATGCTTTAAGAGCGTCTAAACAAAATCTTATTATTTCAGTTGCAGTACCTATTCAATCTTTTAAAACGGTTCAAGGCGCCTTACTTTTATCTACAAATACCACAGATATTGACGATAGAGTATCTCAATTTCAAATGAATATAATTAAGGTTTCAGGCCTATCTTTAGTAATTACAATTTTACTATCTTTATATTTATCAAATGTTCTAACAAGACCAGTTAAACAACTAGCAAGAGCTGCAAATAGAGTTAGAAATATAAATTATAGGCAAATTGAAATTCCAGACTTCACCTCTCGCGAAGATGAAATTGGTGACCTTTCCTATGCAATAAGAGACATGACTCAGGAATTATATAATCGTATTGATGCTATTGAATCATTTGCAGCTGATGTATCTCATGAAATCAAAAATCCTCTTACAAGCTTAGGCAGTGCAATAGATGCCTTCAACAAAGTATCAGATAAAAGTAAGCAGGAAAAACTAGTTAGCATAATGAAGCTCGACCTTAAAAGGATTGATAGATTAATAACAGATATCTCAAATGCATCAAGGCTAGATGCTGAGCTTTCAAGAAGTAAAATGAGACCAATAAATATAATAAAACTTTTAGAAACTATTTTAATTGTTTACAAAACAAAGGGGTGGAAGAATAAAATAATTCTTGAGTCAGACTTCAAAGAACTTTGGATAACTGGTATAGAGGATAGTATTGGACAGATAATTAAAAATTTAGTTGATAATGCCATAAGTTTCTCTCCAAAATCAGAGTCTATAAAACTTAAAGCCTGGCAAATAAAAAATTATATTTTTATATCTTGTGAAGATGAAGGCCCTGGTTTCAAATTTAATGATATGGACAAAATTTTTGATAGATTTTACACAAAAAGGACCTCAGAAGAATCATTCGGAAAACATTCAGGTCTTGGACTATATATTTCAAAAAAAATCGCTAAAGTTCATGGTGGGAAAATTTCAGCTAAAAATAAAAAAGATGCAATGGGAAACATAATTGGAGCAATATTTATTTTGGAGATTCCAGTTAAATAAATAAATGATAATGAATTGATAAATTAATGTTGCAGCATTACATTTACACTGATAAACCATAACTAATATTGAAATAATGACTTAAAGAGTATCAAATGACAAAACTTAATGACAAAGACTACGTAGTTCAGGATATATCTTTGGCTAGGTGGGGAAAAGATGAAATATCTATTGCTGAAACTGAAATGCCTGGACTTATGAAACTTCGTGAAGAATTTCAAAATAAACACCCTCTTAAAGGCTCCAAAATAGCCGGTTGCCTACATATGACAATACAAACTGCTGTACTAATTGAAACTCTTAAGGATCTTGGCGCAGAACTTAGATGGTCATCCTGCAATATATTTTCAACACAGGACCATGCAGCAGCAGCAATAGCGGACCAGGGAATTCCTGTCTATGCAAAAAAAGGAGAGACCCTTGAAGAATACTGGGAATATGTTCACAAAATATTTGAATGGCACGATGGTGGAACTCCTAATATGATTCTTGATGATGGAGGGGATGCGACTGTTCTGATTCATTTAGGCATGAAAGCAGAAAAAAACCTTTCTATCTTAGACAATCCCCAGAACGAAGAAGAAGAAGTATTGTTTCAATCTATAAAGGACAAAATTAAAACTGATAAAGGGTGGTATAGTAGAATAGGTCAATCAATTAAAGGTGTTACAGAAGAAACTACAACAGGAGTTCTTAGGTTGTATGAAATGGAAAAAAAGAACGAACTTTTATTCCCTGCTATAAATGTTAACGATTCTGTTACTAAATCTAAATTTGATAATTTATATGGTTGTAGAGAGAGTCTAGTTGATGGAATCAGAAGAGGTACTGATGTAATGATGGCTGGAAAAATCGCTACAATTGCTGGCTATGGAGATGTTGGAAAAGGCTCAGCTCAATCATTAAGAAACGCTGGATGTAGAGTTATGGTTACAGAAATTGATCCGATTTGTGCTCTTCAAGCCGCTATGGAAGGTTTTGAGGTTGTCACAATGGAGGAAGCTGCAAAGAAGTCAGATATATTTGTAACTGCAACAGGAAACAAGGATGTAATAACTATAGATCATATGAGAGAGATGAAAGATAGAGCTATTGTATGTAATATAGGTCATTTTGACTCTGAAATACAAGTTGCAGGACTTAGAAATATGAACTGGCATGAAGTAAAACCCCAAGTTGATGAGATAGAGTTTCCTGACGGAAAGAAAATTATACTTCTCTCAAAAGGTAGACTGGTTAACTTAGGAAATGCGATGGGACACCCCAGTTTTGTAATGAGTGCATCTTTCTCTAATCAAGTTCTTGCGCAAATAGAACTATGGAATAACCCTCAAAAGTATGAAAAGAAAGTATATGTTTTGCCAAAAAATTTAGATGAAAAAGTAGCGGCTATCCATTTGGATAAACTTGGAGCTAAGTTAACAAAACTAACTAAAGAACAATCAGATTATATCGGTGTAGATAATACTGGTCCCTTTAAGCCTGAATATTATAGGTACTAGAAAATATCTTTATTGCTTAATTTTTGTATCAATTATGATAAATTACTTAAAATAAGCTAAAAATTTTAATTTTTTCTCTTTATTTAATTTAAATAAGAAGGAAATTATTATAAATTAACCATATGAGACTGCAGATTTATTGGGTAAAAGATTTTAAAAATAAAGTTTTAATTCAATCTCTCAGCTGACTTGACCAAAAATGCTATTTTTTTTATCATTAAGTACCTTGTTTGCTAATTAATTAGGAAAAATTCAACATATGTCAATTTCTACTATTTTAGGAGTGCTTTTCGGTCTAGGTCTAGTTGTTGGCTCTATTGCTATTTCAACTGATAACCTTGCATCATTTATAAGCATACCTTCTATGCTAATTGTTGTAGGTGGGACACTGGCTGCCTCTTTTATTGGTTTTCAAGCTAGGTATGTTATTCAAGCATTAAAAGATATAGGAGCATTAGTAAAAAAAGAAACAGTTAATAGAAATATTCTTACTCAGGAAACAGGAAAAATAATTCGCTGGGGATTCTTGGTTAAAAAAAATGGAATCTTAGCACTTGAAAGAGAGGCTAAATCGGCAAAAGACCAGGATTATTATCTTAATTATGGAATAGACTTAGTGATTACAGGTTATACTGCAGATGAAGTGAGAGATATGATGCAAGCTGCAGCTGGTGAAATGTTTGGGAGAGCAATGGTAAATGCAGATATCTTGAAAAATATGACAGCGGTTGCTCCAGCTTTTGGAATGATTGGCACACTAATTGGTCTTATCATAATGCTACAAAATATTGGGGGAGATCCCAATGGACTTGGAGCTGGCCTAGCTGTTGCGTTGCTAACTACTCTATACGGTGTTTTATTTGCACGAATGGTTTTCGCACCAGCAGCAACAAAAGCAGCTCAAAAAGCTGGTATTCAAAGATTTAGAAACCTCTTAGTTTGCGAAGGTTTAGCAATGCTTGCAGAACATAGAAGTCCTAGATATATACAAGATAGGATGAATAGTTTTCTCGATCCTGAAATCCACTACTCTATTGATAAAAAAGGTGGCGGTGGAAAAGATAAGAAGAAGAAAGCTGCATAACATTCACTAGATAGATAAGATATGGCAAAACTCCCACCCCCACCTCCCGAAGAAGAAGAAAAAGAAGATTGGCTTTTAACTTATGCAGATGCTATTACATTATTAATGGCGTTTTTTGTTCTGCTTTATACCGTATCGGATCCAAATACTGAAAAATTTGAAGCTGTTACCAAAGGTATGGTTGAGTCATTAAAGGGAGGAAGTGTGAAAACACCATTTACTGACTTGTCAAAAGATCTATCTCAAGTTCAGTCAGAATCTGAATCTTCTAAAGTTGGATCAACCAAAAGAGGCCTGACTTTTGAATTCAAATCGAGAAAAATGTTTGAGCCTGGTTCTGCAAATATAGTTCCTGAGGGAATAAAAGCACTTGATAGAGTTGCACAACTTGTAACGTTTAGATTAGGCAAAAAAAATTATAAAATTGAAGTAGAAGGCCATACGGATGATACCCCAATTAGCACCCCTCAGTTCCCATCAAATTGGGAATTATCTTCAGCAAGAGCATCCGCTGTTGTCCGTTTTATGATATCAAGGGGCGTACCAGGAGATAGACTTAGAGCTGTCGGTTACGCAGATACTAAACCTAAAGAAGGTTTTCCTTTTAAAGATAATGAAGGTTCCCCTATCCCAGAGAATCGTGAAGAAGGCAGACGAGTAGTAATAAGGATAGAGAGATAACTAACAAATTATAATTATTTTTTTATATATTTTTCATTTTATAATCTATACAATTTAAATTCTTTTTTACTTTAGAATATCTTAGGGAGGATAGGCCTATGGTGGAAAATTGGGATGTTATTATTGTTGGAGCCGGAACAGCTGGAATACCAGCAGCTATTTTTGCAGGGCAAAGGGGAGCAAAAGTTTTACTTGTTGATGCAGCTGACAAAATAGGGGGCACACTTCATTTAACTACAGGACAAATGAGTGCAGCAGGAACTTCCCTTCAAAAACAATTAGGAATAAGTGATAATTCTAATGACCACTTTGATGATGTTATGCGAATTAGTGAAAATACAGCTGATAAAGACTTGGTTAGACTTGCAGTCGATAATGCTGCCGAGACATTTGATTGGCTTATGACCAATGGCTTTACTCCTCTAGATAATCACCCTGTTCTTGGTAATGCACATGAACCTTATAGTGAAAGAAGGTATTATTGGGGTCCGTTCGGTGGTATTTCAATTCTAGACGCAATCACACCCCTTCTAGATGAACAAATAGCATCCGGGAACGTTGTAGTGAGCCTAAGAACAAAATTAAAAAATATAATTTTAAATAAAAAGGAAGTAACAGGAATCGAAATACAAGCAGAAGATGGGACTAATGCTATTATCAATGGCAAAAATATAGTTCTTTCAACTGGAGGTTATTCTTCAAACCCTACATTATTCAAGGAATTAAGTGGTCCAACATTATATTGGAAAGGGGCATACCCCTTTTCTAATGGTGAAGGCCTTACCATAGCAAATAATATTGGAGGGATTTTAAGAGGAAAAGAAAATTATCTATGTGGATATGGAGCTATATTAAAAAACTTTGATTACCCTTCCGAGGTAACTACCAGGGTAATATCTCACCCGCATTTAAGACTTCCTTGGGAAATTCATGTAAATGTTGATGGGGAACGTTTTTTCCAGGAAGACTATGACTCGGTTCATGTAAGAGAAAAAAAACTGCTTGAGCAGGATAAACTTAAGGCATGGATTGTTTTTGATGATGAAATACTAAAAGAATCCCCGCCTCTTCTAAAAGACTTTTCAAAGGAAGATATGATTTCATTCTTCTCAAGCCACCCTATGTTTTATTATGCTAATGATTTACAAAGTCTAGCAAATAAATCAGGTATTAATTCAGAAGGACTTATAAAAACAATAGAAGAATATAATTTCAATATTGAAAATAATCATCCAGATTCATTTGGTAGAGTGCATAGGCCTCTTAAAATTGAAAAACCACCTTTTTATTCTATCTGCACTCATGGAGTTTCTATAACAAGTACAGTTGGTCTTTTGGTAAATTCAGAACTAAATATTTTAAAAGAAAATGGAGAACCAATAGGAAATTTATTTGCAGCGGGAGAAATTTTGGGTTCAGGACAAACTATGGGCAAATGCTCTGCAGGTGGTATGATGCTTACCCCTGCGCTCACTTTTGGAAGACTTCTAGGGCAAAAATTTTTGTCTTGGTAGAATATAAATTAATTTTCTGGAGATTAAAATGTCAAATCAATGGGATGTAATTATTGTTGGAGCAGGCAGCGCTGGCATACCTTCTTCTATATTTGCAGCTAATAGAGGAGCAAAAGTTTTACAACTTGAAGCAAGTGATAAAATTGGTGGAACTTTAATGTTATCATCAGGTCAGATTTCCGCAGCCGGAACAAAAAGACAAAAAAAAATGGGAATAGAAGATAGCCCAGACGAACATTATGATGATGCACAAAGAATATCAGAAAATACTATTGATCCGGTGCTTGGAAAATTAGCTATAGATAATGCTGGTGCAACATATGACTGGCTGGAGAGTATTGGCTATGAACCAATCAAGAGCCATCCAGTAGCTGGAGGTGCTCATGAGCCGTATCTAAAAAGAAGATACCATTGGGCTGAAAATGCAGCCATAGCAATTCTTGATGTTTTAAAACCTATACATGAAAAACTTGCTGATGAGAAAAAAATTGATTTACGTTTAAATACTAGAATGAGAGAAATAATAAAAGATAATTCTGGTTCTGTGATAGGTGTTAAAGCAGATACGCATGACGGAGTAAAAGAGTTTTATGGTAAAAATACTGTAATTACAACTGGAGGATATGCTCATAATAAAGATTTGTGGAATGAATTAACTCCAGAAATCCCACTCAGATCTTGGACAAATGAATTTAGTTTAGGTGATGGTTTGATCGCTGCAAGAGAGATAGGCGCAGATTATGATGGATCAGATAAATTTTTATGTACTTTTGCTGGTGTTCTTGAGAGACCAGAAGATCCATTTTCAACTTCATTAGGTATGCAATTCTCACCTCAAGTTAGAGAACCTTGGGAAATATATGTAAACAGTTATGGAAAAAGATTTGTTAGGGAGGATCACCCAAGTGTCCATATTCGAGAACATGCTTTATTAAAACAACCAAATCAAGAAATGTTCATAATTTTTGATGAGAATATTCGCCAAAACGCTCCCTGTATAAACCCTCTGATGGAGAAAACAATTAATAATAAGTATGGCAATCATCCAAATTATTCCAAATCTAAAACACTAACTGAGTTAGCTACAGCAATTAATGTACCTGAAAAAAATTTAATAGAAACAATTTCAAAATATAACTTTGCTGTAGAAACCGGAAATGACAAAGATTTTGGTAGAGTAAGAATGTTTGGTAAAATTGAAAAACCACCTTTTTATTCAATTCATGCTGGTGGAATAACAGTGGTAAGCCCAGCAGGATTAAAAACCAATGAGTCACTTGAGGTGATGGATACAAACGGTAAAATTATTCCTAATTTATTTGCTGCAGGAGAGGTCCTGGGTTTTACTAGGCTTTCTGGTTCAGCTTTTGTAAATGGTATGTCCTTAATGCCTGCTATTACTTTCGGGAAACTTCTTGGAGAAAAAATTCTTCATTGGAAGGAGAATTAAGATTTATGAATAATTCTTTAATTAATAAAACAGCATTAGTAACAGGAGGTGGCGGACCGGCAATGGGTAGCTCACATTGCAATAAATTAGCAGAATTAGGAGCACATGTTATTGTGCTTGATAAAAGAAAGGATAAGGCACAAGCAGTATCAAATAAAATCAGAGAAGATAATGGTTCTTCTGAATACATCACTTGCGATATAACAAATATAAATGAAGTCAATGAAGCTCTTGACATAGTCACTAATAACTCCCCAATAGATATACTTGTTAATCATGCAGGAATATCTGGAATGTCATTACCATTTGAAAAAGTTACAGAGAAAATTTACGATACAATGATGACTGTTAATTTAAAGTCTATGTTTTTTATAACACAAAAATTAGTTTCAAATATGAAGAAAAATAATTGGGGAAGAATTATCAATATTGCATCAGATTTTACAATGTATGGTAGCCCACTTGCTTCACACTATACTGCTTCAAAATCTGGAATATTAGGGCTAACTAAAAGTTGGGCTCGTGAATTAGCACCATGGAAAATATGTGTAAATGCAGTTGCACCAACATTATTAAAAAGTGAGTTAACTCTTGCCAGTGTTGGGGAAGAATTCTTGAATAAAGAGTCAAAAAGTGCCCCAATGGGATCTTTACCAAACGCTAATGATGTTTCTGAACTAGTCGCATTTCTTGCAAGTCCTTCCTCAAAAGCAATAACAGGTCAAACAATCAGTCCAAACGGTGGAAGAACTATAGTAGGAATTTAAATTCTATAAAATGGAGTTCGAACTTATAATCATTGGGGCAGGTATGGCTGGTTTGCCATGCTCAATTAGAGCAGCAGATAGAAATAAAAAAGTTTTATTAGTAAATAAAAATAAAAGTATTGGTGGTAAATTATCAAGAAGCACTGGACAAATAGCGGCAGCTGGAACAAATCTACAGAAGAGGCAAAATATTTATGATTACCCAGATCTACATTTTAAAGAAGCATGGGAAATATGTAAGTCAACAGCTGACCAAAAATTGCTCAGACTTGCAATAGACCACTTAGGTGAAACAGTAAATTGGTTAGAAAAAATTGGCGTTACTTTTCCGGATAATCATCCTGTTATCACATATCAACATGACATTTACTCTACAAGAAGATATCAGTGGCCAGTTGGTTTCGGAAAAGAGATTTTAGATAAAATATTGCCTATAATTGATAGATTTATTTCTTCTAAAAATATAACATTACTAAATCAAACTACTCTAGTCGATTTTATTGAAAATAATAATGTAATTGAAGGAGTTGTTTTATTAAACAATGAAGGAAAAAAATTAAAATATTATTCAAATAATATTGTATTAACTGCTGGGGGTTATACAAATAATGAAAAACTTTTTACAAAATATTCCCCAAAATCTTTCTTATATACTCCAAAATTTAATGGATCTGAGGGCTTAGTTCACAAAATAGCGGAAAGAAATAATTTTAAAATTGATGGAGGCGAACTATATAAAGGTATGATTGGAGGGGTGCTTCAAAAAAGTTCTGACAAGCATTCTGTATCAGTTTCAATAAATACGATCCCTCAAGATAGACAACCTTGGGAAATCTGGGTCAATTCTCAGGGGTATAGGTTCATGCGTGAAGATCATCCTAGTGCCGACTATAGAAGGCATAAAGTAAATGAACAAAATATGCAAAAATTTTTTATAATTTTTGATCAAGGAATTTTTATTAATGCTCCACCCATCTCATTGACAAATGATGGCGGGTTAAAAGGTCATATTAATAATCAAGTCTCTTTAACTAGGTATACTTCTATTAAAAAATTAGCTTATGAAATGAATATTGATTTTCAAGCACTCCTAAATACTATAAATGAATATAATAACTCAGTTAATAAAAATAATGATACTTTTGGAAGAGAGCATTTGCCAAGAGAAATAAATAATCCACCATTTTATTGTATTGAATCTGTTGCTTTTGCATTACCCAGCCCTGCTGGTATAGCAGTTAATGAAAAGTTGCAAGTTTTAAATAATGATAATATCCCAGTAAGAAATATTTATGCTGCAGGTGAAATAATAGGAAATACTAGAATCATGGGCGAACATTATATTGCAGGTATGGGAGTGGGCCCTACTCTAGCTTTTGGCAAATTGCTAGGGGAAAATTTGAAATAATTTTTTAGTGAGCTTCACTCCAGTTATCACCTACTCCTATATCAACTAAAAGAGGTACTTTTAAGTTAACTACCTTCTCCATTACCTTCTTTATTTTAATTTTACTTTCCTCAACTTTACTCTCCAAAACTTCAAAAATCAATTCATCATGCACTTGTAAAAGAAGCTTGAAATTTTGAGCAATCGTATCTTCATTATCAAATAATGCAATCATTGCTAATTTAATTATATCAGCAGAACCTCCTTGAAGAGGTGCATTTATTGCTTGTCTCTCTGCAAAAGATTTCTTTATATTATTTTTATCATTAATGCTAGATAAATATACCCTTCTTCCAAAAGGAGTAACAACATGACCATATTTTCTACAATAATTAACCTGAGATTTCATATAATCTTTAATACCAGGAAACTGTTTAAAGTATTTGGCTATGTACTCTTTCGCTTCAGTATTTGATATGTTTAATTGCTTAGATAAACCAAAAGCGCTTATACCATAAATTATTCCAAAATTTATAGCTTTTGCTTTTCTTCTAAGGTCAGAAGAAACTTCTTTTTCTTTTACCCCAAAAACTTGAGAGGCAGTTGCAGAATGAATGTCTAAATTCTCTTTGAATGCTTTATTCAATTTTGGAACATCAGCCATATGAGCTAAAAGTCTAAGCTCAATCTGCGAATAATCAGCACTGACTAATTTAAAATTTTTAGGTGCAACAAATGCTTCCCTTATTTTTTTACCATCTTCAGTTCTTATAGGAATATTTTGGAGGTTTGGTTCGTTCGATGATAATCTTCCAGTATTAGTTCCTGACATTGTGTATGTTGTATGAATTCGTTTAGTTTTTGAGTTGACTAATAAGGGTAGTTTCTCTGAGTAGGTATTTATAAGCTTTGCAAGCTGTCTCCAATCCAAAACTAACTTCGCTATTTTTATCCCATTTTGATCAAGAAGCTCAAGAATATCTGCTCCAGTCCCCCAAGATCCAGCTTTACTTTTTTTTCCACCTTCAATTCCCATTTCATCAAAAAGTATCTCACCAAGCTGCTTAGGAGAACCTATATTAAAATTCCTTCCAGCCTCTTTATATATATCTTTTTCTAGTACCTTTAATCTAGAATGAAAGTTTTTAGATATTTTATTTAATATACCAGTATCAATTAAAAAACCGTTATTTTCAATTATATTTAAAATTTCTATTAGGGGTTTATCTACTTGTTGATGAACAACATAAGATTTGTTCATAACAAGTTCTATTTTTAAAATATTATGTAACTCTAAAATTGAATCAGCTATTGCACAAGTAAAATCTCTCAATTTTTTTAAGTCTATTTCATCTATATTTTTTTTGGACTTACCTGTGCCAATAATTTCCTCAGGTTTAGTTATATTATTTTTTAGAAATTTATTTATGATTTCATTTAAGTTGTGATTATATTTGCCTGTACCAGAATTGTATGACATTAGTAAGACATCATCATATGATTTAAGTCTTATTTGATAATCATTGATAATTTTAAGAAATTGCTTAACATCATAAAAAACTTTTAATACTGAGGGACTCTCTAAAATTGAACGTAAGGAGTCAATAATTTGTTCCAATGTAAATCCATTTTCATTAGAATCGCTGATTATAGGCAAATAAACAGAATGTCCAAGTTCATAACATAGCGACATTCCAATAATATTTTCCTTACCAATTATTAACTGTTCATTAAAAAAAACTATTGAACATATTCCATTCTTTTCAGATAAGTCAAAATATTTTTTAATTTGCAACAAATCCTCGCAAACATGATATTCTCTTTCTACAATATGATCAGAATTAGGTTGTTCTATATATTCGTTATCTCTAGCAATTCTATTGACTAAACTATTAAATTCCATTTCCTTTAGAAATTCTATTACCTGTTTGTAATCTGGAAGAGCGTATTTGAATTTATCTAATTGCAAATTTATTTTTATATCACTTTTTAAAGTAACTAGTTTTCTTGATAAAATTGCATTTTCCGAAAACTCAATAAGTTTTTCGCGTCTTTTTGGCTGCTTAATTTGGTTAGCTTTTTTTAAAAGAGTATCTAAATCTCCAAATTTATTTATTAATTCTGCTGCAGTTTTTATCCCAATCCCTGGTATACCTGGAATATTATCAGAGCTATCACCTGCAAGCGACTGAACATCAATAACCTTATCTGGCCTTACACCAAATTTTTCTATTACTTCTTTTTCTTCGATATATTTATTTTTGATTGGATCAAGCATTGAAATACCTGGAGCAACTAGCTGCATTAGATCCTTATCTGAGGATACGATCTTTACATCAAAACCATCCTTTACAGCTAATTTAGAGTATGAAGCAATAAGATCATCTGCCTCAAAACCTTCTTGCTCAACCATCAAAATATTAAAAACTTTTGTAGCATCTTTGATAAGCTTAAACTGAGGTATTAAATCTTCCGGTGTTTCACCTCTGTTAGCTTTATAATCTTTATATATATCATTCCGAAAAGTTTTACTTCCCTTATCAAATATAATAGCTAAATGAGTTGCCGAACCATTTGTGAAATTATTTTCAATTAACTTATTTATCATATTTATAAAACCTAAAACTGCACCAGTTGGAACTCCGTCTTTTTTTCTATAAAGTGGAGGTAATGCATGATATGCCCTAAAAATATAACCGGATCCATCAACTAGATATATGCAGTTTTTTTTCATAATATTTTCTTTTAATAATTTATGAATTAATTAGTCAAGACTATACTTTTATGAATATCTGGCCGCAATATGGACACTCAATCTTATTTTCCTCAAATGTCAAAAAAACTCTAGGGTGTCCTAATTTTCCCCCATCACAATAAACAGTATCTGTATGAACTTCGATAATATTATTATCCTTCTTTATTTCCATTTTAGCCCTCTCAATTAATTTAGTTGATAATTTATTTACATAGCGTATATATATTCACTTTCCATAATTTCAAATTATAGCTTCATATACAACTTTAAGTTTTTAGGAATTAGTAAATGCATGATGATCTTATTAGTAAACCTGCTATTGAAGTAAAAAACCTACAGAAAGTATATCTTGCTAGAGACAAGAAAAAAATACAAAAAACAGCACTAAAGGGTATTAATTTAACAATTAATAAGGGAGAAATATTTGGGCTTCTTGGTCCAAACGGTGCTGGTAAATCTACGTTTATTAATATACTTGCTGGACTAGTAATAAAATCTAATGGAGAAGTTAATATCAATGGGTATAACCTTGATACTAGTGTTAGGGAAGCTAGGCAATCTATAGGAGTAGTTCCTCAAGAATTAACTTTGGATCCATTCTTTAGCCCAAGGGACTCACTTGAATTACAAGCTGGTATGTATGGAGTAAGAAAGAAAGATAGAAAAACAAAAGAAATACTCTCGGCTCTAAAACTAACAGATGTTGCTAACGGATATGCTAGAAGGATGTCAGGAGGGATGAAAAGACGATTAATGGTTGGTAAAGCTATGGTTCATTCTCCTCCAATATTAGTATTAGATGAACCTACAGCAGGTGTTGACGTAGAGCTAAGAAGACATTTATGGGAAATGGTTCAGGATCTTAATAATAAAGGAACAACAATATTACTTACTACTCACTATATTGAAGAAGCGGAACAATTATGTGATAGAATAGGAATATTAAATGATGGCAACCTGGTGGCATGTGATACAAAAGATAAGCTTGTTAGCCTAATTGACAAAAAAGAATTGATTGTAAAACTTCAGGAAAATTTTATTTCTATTCCTGATTCCTTGAAAGATCTTAAACCAATTATTGTTGATAAAAAGACAATAAAGTTTATTTATCAGCCAAGTAATTTAAACTTCCATAAAATTTTGAAAAAAATAAATTCTTCTAAACTTAATATTATTGACTTTGAAATTAATGAAACTGACCTTGAAGAGGTCTTTCTATCAATTACCCAAAAAAATTCATCAATTAATCTATAGCACATAATAAAAATTTCTTTTAAAGTAGCTGAAAGATTTTTTGAAACTCAATTTCAGGGACAAGGCATGGAAAATAAATCAGATATTGAAATTGCAAGGGCAGCAAAGAAAGAATCAATCTTAAATATTGCAAAAAAACTAGGCATTTCAGAGAAAGATATTATCCCTTATGGTTATGATAAAGCAAAGATATCTTCAAATTTTATAAAAAGTTCTAATAATAAGAAATATGGTAAACTAATTCTTGTAACTGCCATAAATCCAACGCCAGCCGGGGAAGGGAAAACAACAACTACCGTTGGTTTAGGTGACGGTTTAAATAAAATAGGTAAGAAAGCAACAGTTTGTATTAGAGAAGCTTCTTTAGGACCGTGTTTTGGAATGAAGGGTGGAGCAGCAGGCGGCGGATATGCCCAAGTCATACCTATGGAAGACATGAATCTACACTTTACTGGTGATTTTCATGCTATTACTTCAGCCCATAACTTACTTTCAGCAATGATTGATAATCATATTTATTGGGGAAATAAACAGAATATCGATCCAAGAAGAGTTACTTGGAGAAGGGTCATAGATATGAATGATCGTGCTTTAAGAAATATAGTTACATCGTTAGGTGGCATAACAAATGGGCACCCTAGAGAATCTAGTTTTGATATAGTAGCAGCCTCAGAAGTAATGGCTATTCTATGTTTATCCACAAATTTTGAAGATTTAAAAGAGAGACTTGGTAAAATAGTCATTGGCTATAGATATGATAAGACACCTGTTTTTAGCAAAGATATTAATGCTAATGAAGCGATGTCAGTATTACTTAAAGAAGCTATTTTACCAAACCTTGTACAAACTTTAGAGAATAACCCAGTATTTGTTCATGGAGGCCCTTTTGCAAATATAGCCCATGGCTGCAACTCAATTACAGCAACACTTATAGCCTTAAAAACTTCAGATTTTGTAGTTACCGAGGCTGGATTTGGTGCTGACCTTGGCGCAGAGAAATTTCTAAATATTAAGTGTAGAGAAGCAAATCTTCAGCCTGATTGTATTGTTATTGTAGCTACTATAAGAGCTTTAAAAATGAATGGAGGAATTAAAAAAGATAATTTATCAAACGAAAACCTTCAAGCAGTTATTAAGGGATGTAAAAATCTCACAAGACATATAGAAAATATTAAGTCTTTTGGCATCAAACCTGTAGTAGCAATAAACCATTTTTCAGGTGACTCAGAAAAAGAAATATCAGGAGTGATTAATTTTGTAAGTAATTTAGATACAGAGGCTATTGTGTGCAAACACTGGGCAAATGGTTCAGAAGGCACAATAAATCTTGCTAATAAAGTGGTTGAAATATGCAATGAAAGCAATCAAAAGCTCAAGTTACTTTATGAAAATAATGATGAAATAATTGAGAAAATTAGGAAGATTGTTAAAAATATTTATAGAGCTGATGATATTGTAATTGATGAGAAAATAATTGATCAATTGAATCAATTGGAAAATTCTGGTTTCGGAAATTTACCAATTTGCATGGCAAAAACACAGTATAGTTTTTCTGCTGATCCAAACCTTTTAGGAGCACCACTAGGTTTTAAAATCCCTATTAAGGAAGTCAGGCTTCTATCAGGAGCAGGATTTATAGTTGTTATATGTGGTGATATAATGACCATGCCAGGGCTTCCAAGAAAGCCCGCAGCTGAGGATATTTTTATAAACAATAATGATGAAATTGAAGGTTTATTCTAAATTTCTAAAATTTCTTTTAATTTCCACTCAAAAATATCTATTCTGTCCTGACCAAAAAATGGCTCCTTTCTTAGCACTAAAGTCGGCACACCCCAATGTCCTGACTCCTCTAATTTACCCCCATTAATACTCAGCATTTCATCGTACATATCCGAATTTTTATCTACTTCTTTTTCCATTTCTTCGTAGTTTAAACCAATACTTTTAAACAAGGAAATTAAGAAGCTTCTATCATTCCAATTCTTATTTTTTCCGTCCCAAATTGCACGAGATAGGGCTTTAACATAATCGAAACCTTTATTATTTTTCTCGGCTAAAACCGCCATTCTTGAAACCTTATAAGCTAATGGCTGATCATAATCTGGAATTCCATTTGTAAATTTAACTGGATCAGGATCAGGCCATTTAAATGGTATATTATAGTATTTGGCTATTCTCAAGTTATCTAATTTACCATAATTTTTTCTACTCTTGGGCATGTTTATAAAATAATTTCTATGCCTCAATGCTAGAGGTAAAACAAATTTAATATTAATTTTTACATCATATTTTTCTTTTATATCGATTATCCTATCTAAAGCTAAGTAAGAATACGAACTTCTCATGGACCAAAATAAGTCAATGTTTTCAGTCATTTAGTATAACTCCGTCTATAAAAAATAAAATTGTTATATTTCAATAGGTTACATAAGTTTTTTAATATTAAAATTTAATTTTTTTTTTGTTTATTCTTCATTTTATTAAATTTTTTATAAATAATTTTTAAATTTTTTTATACTTGAAAAAGATTTATTCAATTATTTCAATTACTTAAACAAATTTTATTAATTTTTATTTATAAATATATTCATAATAATATTATAAATATATTAGAAACCTACATTACCTCCTTTATGCTTTCTTTGTCTTTCTTTAACATTTTCTAGAAGATTATCCAGTAACCCTTCTTCTAAATCAATTGCTATCTGTCTTAACGCTTTAACAGCTTCAACTCTATTTGGAAGTCTAATTTTTGTTTCTTTTCCATCTAAGGGTATTAATTGGTTTTTATACCTAATTGATAATAAACAAGTACCACTAGACTCTTCACTTATCCAATCAGATTTTTTAAGTGTATAAGTTGCAGACTCTATTAAAGATAATTGTTTTCTGGCATTTCTGGCAACAATTTTAGATTTTTCTCTAATAGTAGTTCTTCCTTTTATTTTACCTAACTCAGCTTCAATTCCTTTATTTTTTAAGTGAGTTACTATACTAAATTTTTCGCCCATTTTATTTCTCTTTTTAATAAAATATTATCAATTTATAATATTTTCATTATCTATACTTTGTTCAGATATTAGCGCAAATATTAACAATTTTTTATTATACATATTTAAATGATATTTTAAAATAATATTTTATTAATTTTTAACTATTTCTAGAAATTTAATTTTTTTTTGATTCTTATCCACTGTTCATCTAATGTTGCCTAAAATATATATTTTAAAATAATAGCCACAGGGAGGTTAACTATGGCATTTAAAAGTATAAAGCTAATATCATTATTAGCCATCATTGCTACCGCATTAAGCTCTAATGCTTTTGCTGATAGTGTTAAAATTGGGTCCTTATCGGCAGTAACCGGTCCTATAGCTAAATTAGTACCACCGATTATTAACGGATCAAAATTAGCAATCAAACAAATAAACGGCCAAGGCGGAGTACTAGGTGGAAAACAACTTGAATTGATTGTTGGAGATACGGGTTGTAATGCACAAGCATCAGTTGATGCTGCAACAAAACTAGTAAATGTTGAACAGGTAGTTGCAATAGTTGGAGCTTTATGCTCCGGAGCAACAATTGGGGCTGCAAATAATGTAGCAATTCCATCAAACGTTGTTATGGTTTCCCCAGCGTCAACTTCACCAGAAATAACTGGCTTAAATGATAATGATTTAATCTTCAGAGTGGCTCCTACTGATGCTTATCAAGGAAAAGTCTTAGCAAAATATGTTAAAGATAAAGGTATTAATTCTGTTGCTGTAACATATGTTAACAACGATTATGGTGTGGGACTTGCTGAAACTTTCACAAAAGCATACAAATCTCTTGGGGGAAAAGTCACAGGACAGCAAAAACATGAGGATAAAAAGGCCTCATACAGGGCTGAGTTAGCAACACTTGCTAAAGGCAAACCAGACGCTCTGGTTGTATTAGCTTATGCTGGTGGAAGTGGTTTAACAATAATCAGACAGAGCCTAGAAAATGGTTTTTTCTCAAAATTTGTAGGTGCAGATGGAATGCGTGATAAAGTTTTATTTAAATTAGGAGCAAACGCATTAAAAGACAAGCTTCTAATTATAAGCCCTACATCACCAAAAAATAAAGCAAGATCTGCGTTTGAAAAGGCCGCAAAAGCCGATGGGAATGATCCAAATGGCCCTTTTGTGGCTCAAGGATATGATGCAGCTATGATGATAGCTCTTGCTATTCAGAAGGCTGGCTCAACAGATAGGAAGAAAATCTCTGCGGCTCTTAGGGATATTGCAAGCGCTCCAGGCGTAGAAGTTGGCCCAGGTGATTGGAAAAAAGCAGTTGATGCTATCGCTTCAGGTAAAAGTATAAATTATACAGGAGCTTCTGGCCCTCATGACTTTGATAAAGCTGGAGACGTCGGTGGAGTTTATGCAGACTTTATCATTAAAGGTGATGATTTTGTAGAGAATAGCATATTAAATTAATTTAATTTTTTTAAATAAATAAAAAGCCTCCTATTATATAGGAGGCTTTTTTTCATTCTAATCTCTTTTTGGTGGCTTCTCTTGAAAAATACCTAAGGGAAATTTTTGCAGAATAACTTGTAATACTAGTCCTACAAGAAATATTCTTAAAAATGTTGCCTTTACTGCCCAATCTGGAGGCAATTGAGCTGTAAATATCTCCATACCTGACCATATTGTCCAAACTAAAAATGCTCCAATAATAGCACCTAAATTATTACCGCTACCTCCTATAATTAGCATGACCCAAATTAAGAATGTTGCCATAACAGGTTCTGTTGCCTCTGGGCCTATAAATTTAAAATAATGCGCTGTTAATGCACCCCCAAGCCCCATTAATGAACAACCAAACATAAATGCTTGAATTCTAAATTTCTCTACATTTTTTCCAATAGCTTCAGCTGCTTTGTCATTATCCCTTATAGCTCTCATTACTCTTCCCCAAGGAGAATTGTGTGCTTTTTGAGAAATTATATAAACCAAAAATAAAATAATTAACACAATAGTTAAAAATAATAACTGTGACCAAGGCTGGGCTAAATCCTCGAAAGGTCGAGGAATATTTGATATACCTCTCGGTCCATTCGTGGCCCATAGTTCATTTTTTAATATTAAACGAAAAATTTCTGCAACCCCAATAGTTGCTATAGCGAGGTAGTCAGAACGTAACCTAATGCAAAGTTTACCCACAAAGTATCCAATTACTGCAGATGATATCATTGCAAAAATAAACCCAAAGGCCACTGGCAAATCATAACCACCCAAGTGTTGTTCAGAAATAGGAGAAGTAATTAATGCGCTTGTATAAGCACCAATTGCAAAAAACCCGGCAATTCCAACATTGAATAAACCTGTAAAACCCCATTGGATATTTAACCCAACAGTAAGAATAGAGTATATTCCTCCCATGGTAAGTAATGCTATTAGATATAACAAATACCCTAGCCATACCTCTGACATTTAAAAGACTTTCCCTTTTAAAATACCACTAGGTCTCCAGATGAGTAATAAAACCATAATTGCAAATGCAACACCTGTCTTATAGCCTGGTGAAAGTAAAGGCAATCCATCACCAAGCCATGTATAACTTGATAACTCTTCAGCCATACCAATTATTAATCCCCCAATAATAGCACCATAAGGACTTCCTATGCCTCCAAGGATTGCTGCAGCAAAGATAGGAAGTAGTAAATCCCAACCCATATTAGATTGAAGTTGAGTATCAATCCCAAGAAAAACACCAGCTGAGGCAGCCAAACTTCCCCCAATTACCCATGTCCAGATAATTACTTTCTCAGTGTTTATCCCAGTAATTTGAGCAAGTGAAGCATTATCACTTACAGCTCGCATTGCTTTTCCCATTGTGGTTTTTGCAAGAAAATAATGCATAATAAGGATAATTAAGAAAGTAAATAAAACTATATAAATATGCTTTTCTGCGATGATTAATGTATCAAATATTTTTAATGGGACGCTGAAAGTACCTTCATTATAAGACTCTATTTCAACCCCCCAAATCAATTGAACTGTTGCTCTTAACATAAGAGCAATTCCAAATGATGATATTAGAAGTATCACTGTCGGACTAAACCGCAATGGCTTGTAGAAAAACCTGTCAATAAGAATACATATCACTACTGAAAACAAAATAGCCATAGGTAATGATAATAACCCAGTAAGGCCAAAAGTAGATGTGAAAAAAAATGCAATATAAGCGCCTAGAGTTATGAGATCTCCATGGGCAAAATGAGCAAACCTTAATATCCCAAACAAGAGAGAAACACCAACCGCTCCGAGGGCATATATACAACCTAAAACTAAACCAGGTATGAAATAGTAGTTAATAAATTCCATTCTATTCTATTCTACTTAATAAAATCATTTTATATTAAATAAAGTATATTATAATTAAAGTAATAAATAAAAATTTAATTTCAGAAATCAATTATTTTTTAAAAAATGAAACAAGAATATATAGGAAAAATTAAAGTCAATAAAATTGAAGAATACGTAGATAGGCTAGACCCTAATTTTGTCTTTAAAAACTTCAATAATGATATTATTGAAAAAAATAAATCATGGCTAATTCCAAACTTTATAGAAAAAGATACATTCCTTTTATACTTTAGCTTTCATTCATATTTAATCGAAACACCAAAACACAGGATCCTCATAGATACTTGTGTAGGAAATAATAAATCAAGACCGCTGCCTAATTGGAATATGAGAAACTCAGATTTTCTTAAAAGATTTAAACAATTTAATATAGATAGAAATATGATAGATTTTGTAATGTGTACACATTTACATGCAGACCATGTTGGTTGGAACACATTATTAGATAATGGTAAATGGGTTCCAACATTTCCTAATGCAAAGTATATATTTTCAAAAAAAGATTATGATTTCTTCAATAATGCTAAAGAGGGAGAACAAGGTTATTTGAGTATGATCGATAGCGTACGGCCTATAGTCGAAAACTTTCAAGCCCAATTAGTTGATGATAATTTTGCTATTGATGATACTATTCATTTGGATCCTACGCCAGGACATACACCAGGGCATATTTGCATACAACTTAACTCTGATCGTGAACGTGCGGTATTTACAGGAGATTTAATACATCACCCCATTCAAATAAATAAACCTGAATTGGAGACAAATTTTTGCTTCGATCCTAAATTGGCCGTTAAAACTAGGAAAAAATTCATTGAAAGTTACGTAGATCAAAATATTACTATATTTCCTGCCCATTTTTCTGGCCATACAAAAGGGATAATTAAATCTAGTAATATAGGAAATATATTTAGCACAATTTAAAGCTAAGGGTATAAAATAGATGAAAAAAGTTAATGATTTGTATGAAAAGAGAGTTAAAACTCTAAAAAATATTATCAATAAAAAATTTAAACCCTCTATAAAAATAAATTACAAAAAATCATCAGACGAGGTTGTTAATCAGATAAAAAAAAATATGTTGGAAAATAATATTTTAGAAGAAAATGAGATTTATAAAAAAATACTTACAATAAAAAGAGACTTACATTATTTATTTGAAATAAATAATAGCAACGGATATTTTTTTAAATATGATAAAAAAAGATATTCCGAAATAGAGAGATTAGAAGGTCATCCAGTTTCTGGAGGAATATTTATAAATATCTTGTTTAAATCAGATGAGATATTAGTGACAGAAATCACAAGAAAAAAAGATTCAAAAGAACCTTTATATAATAACCATGATCATAAAACTATTTCGATTTTAAAGAAGGGCAAATTACGTTTACTAATTGATGACGATACTTTTATAGCTGAGAAAGGGGATCTTTGGATCTATAAACCAAATAATCACCATTCTATAGAAGCTTTAGAAAACAGTGTTGAATTATCAATAAAATTTCCACCAGTTAAAACTTGGTAGACTATCCGGTGTATATTTTTGTATATTTTTCTATCCCTTTTTCTAAGGTATAGAAATCTTCATTGTACCCTATTTGGTATAACTTATCCATATTTGCTTGTGTAAAATATTGATACTGTTCTCTTACATTTTCTGGAGTATCAATCCAGTTTATTTTTAAATCCACATCCATAAACTGACAAGTAGCAGTGGCTAAATCTAGAAAATTTCTCGCTTTGCCTGAACCTACGTTGTATATTCCAGTGAACTCATTTCGGTTAAGAAACCAATTAATAACACTTACGCAATCCTCTACATAAATAAAATCCCTCATCTGCTCACCATCTTTATATTCATTATTATGTGATCTAAACAATGTTATTGGCTGCCCAGATTTTATTTGTTTAATCATTTGATATGCAACACTAGACTGAGCACCTTTATGATCCTCGTTTGGCCCATAAACATTAAAAAACTTTAAACCTGCCCAACATTTTGGGGATAGTTTTTCTTCTAATGAACTCCTTGTTACTTTGATATCATATAAATGCTTACTCCATCCATAAGGGTTTAAGGGATAAAGCTTACTTAAATTGCTAAGCTTAAGATTGTCATCAAAGCCTAAATTACCATCTCCGTAAGTAGCAGCTGATGAAGCATAAATAAATTTTATGTTAAAACGCGAACAAAAATTCCATAATTCTAGCGAAAAATAATAATTATTTTTTAGAATTAATTCTATATTTCTCTCAGTTGTATCAGTAATGGCACCTAAATGAATTATAGCTTTAAGATAATTTTTATTTTTTAACAAGAATTCTAATAATTTTTCTGACTCAATAATTTTAATTTTTGAAAAAATATGATGTTTTGGCGTTACACGATTATCACAAATAATTATCTCATCCTGGTTATTTTCTAAAAGAGATAAAATTAAATTAGTACCAATAAATCCCAAACCTCCTGTTACTACAATCAATTTATTTCCCACTTTGAATTTTTTTAATAATTTTTGATGAACTTTTTCCTTTTATATACGGGGTTAAGATAACTTTTCCTCCATAACTCTCGATAAAGTTCCTACCAATTATTTCATTTAGACTATAATCCGATCCTTTAAAAATAAAATCAGGGGAAATCTTTTTTATAATCTTTAATGGATTACTTTCATCAAAAATAATGACCAGATCTACTATCTCTAGTAATGCTATAATTTTTGATCTAAAATTTTCATTGTTTATCGGACGCCCCGAACCTTTTAGAGCCTTTACTGATTTATCACTATTAAGAGCAACAATTAATTTTTCACAATTATCCTTGCAAAAACTAAGTGAGGCTATATGCCCCTCATGAAGGATATCAAAAACACCATTAGTAAAACCTAAAGATAAATTATTTTTTTTCCAATCAGAAATAATTTCTAATGCATTCTCTATGTTATTAATTTTACTTATATAACGGCTTGTAACATTTAGTAAATCACTTTTTCTCAACACAGATGTCCCAAATTTTGCAATAACTATACCTGCTGCACAATTTGAGACTGTAGATGCAGACTCTATATCGCCGCCAGTTCCTAAAATTATTGCTAAGGTAGCTACTACTGTATCACCAGCTCCTGAAACATCATAAACTTCTTTTGCTTCAGATTTAAGATTCATAACTCTTCCTGAAGGCTTAAATAATGACATACCTTCATCACTCCTAGTCACCAAAATATAATTTATCTTATTTTCACTTTGAATTTTTTTTGCAGCTTTATTAATGGCTTTATCGTTATGACAATCTATATTTGAAGCTAGGGATAATTCTAATTTATTTGGAGTAATAATGTCACAACCATAATATTTACTGTAATCATTGCCATTTGGATCAACAATCACAGATATATTTTTCTTTTTAGCATTTTTAATAATTTCTTTAGTTAGGGACTTAGTCAAAAAACCCTTACCATAATCTGATAAAATAATAATATCAAATTTACCAATAAGATTTTTAATCGAATTTTTAATTTTTTCTTCTAATTTTTTATCAATTTCTCTTTTATCCTCCCTGTCTACCCTTAATAAATGTTGGCTACCAGAAACATACCTTTCTTTGCTTGTAGATATTCTTGTTTTATCTAGATAAAGTTTACTTTTTGTATTTGGAAGTGAATTTACTAAATTTTTTATTACTAAACCCTCTGGATCATCTCCAATACAAGATATTACCTCTGAATAAGCGCCTAGTGATGAAATATTTGCAACAACATTTCCTACCCCTCCGAGTATATCCTTATTTTTTTGAACATTTATTATTGGTATAGGAGCCTCAGGAGAAACTCTGTCAACCTCACCTGATATAAACCTATCCAATATTATATCACCAATACAAAGGATTTTTACCTTATCAAAATTGCTATTTTTTATTATATATTTGTCAAACAAAACCATTAAAATGCCTTACTTAAGGTATATTTGCTATTCAGAAAAAATAACTTATTATACTAGTTTAAATAATATTAATATAAAAAAATACAATAAATTTAGACAATGAAAAAAAATTTTTGGAAAAAAAAGAAACTTGATGAATTAACCAAAGATGAGTGGGAGGCTCTATGTGATGGTTGTGGAAAATGTTGCTTAATTAAACTTGAGGATGAAGATACAGGAAAAATAGAATTTACAAATGTTGCCTGTAAACTTTTGTCATTAAAAAATAACAAGTGTTTAAAATATGAACAACGTCATAAAATTGTACATGATTGTGTTAAATTAAGTTATCAAAATATAGATAAAATTAAATGGATGCCAAAAACTTGTGCATATAAACTTGTTTCTAAAGGAGAAAACCTACCTGAATGGCACCATTTAGTTTCAGGAAATATTAAATCTGTTCATCATTCAGGAAAATCTGTAAGAGGAAAAGTGATTAGAGAAAATGATTCTATTGAGCTTGAGAAATATATAGTTAACTGGATTTAAAAATTTTTTATATGGTTTCAAAATGTAAATATATAAAATTGCAAAATAGATCTTATCAAATTAATATAAAGAAGGATAAGAGAGCTAAAAGAATAATTCTTAAAGTCTCGAATATTGATGGGAATATATCAATAACTCTACCTAAGTATGAGAGTGAAAAAAAAGGTCTTAAATTTTTACTTAAAAATCAAGAATGGGTATTAAAACAATTAAATTCTTTTCCAAAAAAGGTTCCATTTAAAAATCTCTCAGAAATACCGTATATGGGCAAAATGCACAAAATTATCCACCTTAGTAAAAGTGGGAACTTAATTTATATTTATAAAAACCAGATAGTTTTTTTTGGAAAGAAGGAAAACTTATCGAAAAATATTAAATCCTGGTTATATGGTAAAGCAAAAAATGAGATTATAAAACTAGCAAATTCAAATGTATCATATCTTGGAAAAAAATATAATAAGATATATATAAAAGATCTTAAATCAAGCTGGGGAATATGTGGACCTAGTGGTAATATTTCCTTTTCATGGAGACTTATACTTGCACCTAAACACGTAATGGAGTACATAGTAGTACATGAACTTTGCCACCTAGTAGAATTTAATCATGGTAAAGAATTTTGGCAATTAGTCACTGCTATCTTTCCGCAAAGAGACCTTTCTCAAAATTGGCTAAAAATAAATGGAGTGAAACTCCATATGATAGGTTAAACACAGAGTAACTCTATGAAATCTAGTGTCTTAGGAATAATTTTTTTTTCAAGCCTTTTAATGGCTATAAGTCCTTTTGCTACTGATACATTCGTTCCATCACTTCCAACAGTCAGTAAAACACTTGGATCACCTGCTTCAGTAGTGCAAATGACTCTAAGTGTATATCTTTTTGCTTTTGCTTTGGGTCAACTATTTTGGGGGCCATTAGCAGATAATATTGGGAGAAAAAAAACAATAATAACTGGGATTTTAATTTTCTTAATTGGTTCAGGAGGATGTTTTATTGCTGAAAATATAGATACCATAATTTTTTTTAGAGGTGTTCAAGGTTTTGGAGCATCTTTCGGTCAGATATTAGCTAGAGCAATAATTAGAGATCTTCATTCTCCTGAGGAGGGCACAAGAATTACAGCGTTCAGCACAATGGCTATGGGTAGCGCAAGTATCATTGGGCCAAATGTTGGAGCTCTTCTTACATCATATTATTCTTGGAAATTTATTTTTTTGGTAGTGTTTTTTTATGGTCTAATAATATTATTGTATACATCTTTAAAATTTAAAGAAACACATTCAGATAAAAATAAAGTGTCTATTAAACCAAAAGAAATTTTAAAGAATTTCTCAATTTTAATTAAAGATATAAACTTCTGCAGGTATACTATTTCATTAACTCTAGTTTTTGGTTGTATTTTTGCATTTATTTCAAGTGGGCCATTTATTGCTTCAGAGGTTTACAACATAGATACAGCGCAATTAGGATTAGTTTTTACTCCTTTGGCATTAGCATTCATCATATTTTCTGCAATAATTAGTAAGTTATTAAAAAGGCAAAAAGCATCAGAATTATTCTTAAAAGGTTTATTTATAGCTACAATTGGTGGAGTTACAATCTTCTTAGGAACTTTGATTAGTCCTAATATTATAACCTTACTTTTAGGAGCAATGATCATAGCTGCTAGTATGGGTATAGTTGTTCCAATTGGATTTACTTTAGCTATTGCAAATCATCCTAGAATAGCTGGAACTGCTTCGACGTTTTTAGGTTTTATTCAAGCCTCTTTCTCAGCATTATTCGGCTATATAACAGTAATACTTTATAATGATAGTGCTATTCCTATGGCAACAGTAATGCTTATATTAACAAGCCTATCCCTCATTTCATTCATTGTAATAAAAAAATAGATTTTAAATATTTTATTTTAAATTATTAAATACAAATGAAATAATATAAAAATTTATGTATCAAGGTTAACAACTGTTAAAGCTCTATCCTGAATAAATTCTCTTCTTGGTGCAACTTTATCACCCATTAGAGTATCAAAAATATTATTTGCATCATCTGTTCTAGATATTTTTACCTGCAATAAACTTCTAACATTGGGATCAAGAGTGGTTTCCCAAAGTTGATCTGGATTCATTTCACCAAGGCCTTTATATCTCTGAACAGCTAAACCTTTCTTTCCAAATGAAAAAATTGCGTCTATCAGTTGAGAAGGAGATCTAATTTCATGTTCTATATCTTTTTTATTTAAGATGGCCTTTTTAAGATAAGTTTTTTGCAAGTTTAATGCATACTCATCGAGACGTCTTGCATCAAGAGATTTGATTAAAGGACTATCAATTGAATATGATTCCAGAACACCCCTTAAATTTCTTGAAAATTTAAGACCTCCATCATTTAATATAGAGCCAGCCCATCCATTTTCGACCTCTTGTGATAATTGATCTAAACGATTCGCTACGTATTTAGCTACTTCAGAAGCCTTTTCCGAGTCATCAAGTATCTCAGGGTTCAGAGCGCCAGCTATAGCTGTTTGTTCAACAATATTTTTATCATATTTATCTGAAATTCTGTCTATTATATTATTACACTCTTTAGCCTCATGAACTAGTTTTTTTAAGTCATGACCTGCTATTTGTTCACCTGAATAGAGTGTCATAACACAATCCTTCACTCCCTCATCAATAAGATACTCGTTCATTTCAGTTTCATCTTTTATATAAGTTATAGATTTACCATGTGATATTTTATAGAGAGGGGGCTGGGCAATATAAAGATATCCAGCTTCAATTATTTCTGGCATTTTCCTGTAAAAAAATGTCAACAATAATGTTCTAATATGGGAACCATCAACATCTGCATCAGTCATAATTACAATTTTGTGGTACCTTATCTTTGATAAATCAAAATCATCCTTAAAACCAGAACCTAAAGCAGTAATTAAAGTTCCTATTTCATTGGAGCTAATTACTTTATTTTCACCTGCTCTCTCTACATTCAAAATTTTTCCTTTTAATGGAAGAACTGCTTGAAATTTTCTGTCTCTTGCCTGTTTAGCAGATCCTCCAGCAGAATCTCCCTCAACTAGAAACAGCTCTGATTTAGTAGCATCTTTTTCTTGGCAATCAGCAAGTTTCCCTGGAAGATTTGAAATATCTAATGCACCCTTTCGCCTGGTTAACTCTCTAGCTTTACGAGCAGCTTCCCTAGCAAGTGCAGCGTCAATTATTTTATTAATTACTACCTTTACATCAGATGGGTGTTCTTCAAACCATTGAATTAATTTATCATTTACAAGACTTTCTACAATTGGCCTTACTTCCGAAGACACTAACTTATCTTTTGTTTGAGAAGAAAATTTTGGATCTGGCACTTTAACAGAGAGAACACAAGTTAAGCCTTCACGAGCATCATCTCCTGATAATGATAACTTTTGGTTTTTATTAGAATTTTTGGAAAAATTATTTATTGTTCTTGTAAGTCCGCTTCGAAAGCCAGCTAAATGTGTTCCACCATCTCTTTGAGGAATATTATTTGTAAAGCAAAGAACATTTTCATGATAACTATCGTTCCACTGTAAAGCTAATTCAACTTCTACGCCTTCTTTTTCTCCATTTATAATTATTGTTGGGTGAAGTCCTTGTTTATTCCTATCTAGGTGTTCAACAAAAGCAGCCACACCACCATCATAATGCATAGAGACTTCCTTTGGATCTACACCTCTTAAATCATTTAAAACTATTTTTACACCTGAATTTAAGAAAGCAAGCTCTCTCATTCTGTGCTCAATAGTGCCAAAATCAAACTCTGTTAAAGAAAATATATTCGTAGAAGGTAAAAATTTTATTTTTGTGCCTTTTTTAGATGAATCTCCTTTTTCTTTCAATAAATCTTCAGGCTCTCCATTAGTATATGATTGAAAATATTCTTTACCATTCCTATGAATTTCAACGGTCAAATGTTTTGATAATGCATTAACTACTGAAACACCTACACCATGTAAACCTCCAGAAACTTTATATGAGTTCTCATCAAATTTTCCACCCGCATGTAATTGAGTTAATATTACCTGTGCAGCTGAAACCCCCTCCTCTTCGTGAATATCTGTAGGAATACCTCTTCCATTATCTTCTACTGAAACTGAACCATCAGGGTTTAATGAAACGTTTATTTCATCACAATGGCCTGCCAATGACTCATCTATGGCATTATCAACTACTTCGTAAACCATATGATGTAAACCAGATCCATCATCCGTATCTCCAATATACATTCCCGGCCTTTTACGAACGGCGTCAAGCCCCCTTAAAACTTTTATTGACTCAGCGCCATAGTCATTATTTTGATGGTTTAGTTCACTAGTTTTAGACATCTTTTTCCTCTATAATATTATTATCATACAATATGAAGCTCGCTATCTGCAACTTTGATAAGATGAAAATTGCCTATCATTGACTTTAAAATTTCTGGATCTGTAGCCGTTATCCAAAGTTGAGAATTTATATCGAAAAACTCTGAAAATAAACATTCTAGATGAAAATGGTCTAAATGAGCAATTATGTCGTCTAAAAGTAATATAGGGGGGTTTCCATCTTTATCTATCAATAACTTTGACTGACCTATAATTAGTGATATCAATAAAGCCTTTTGCTCACCAGTTGAACACTTCTCTGCAAACATATTTTTTTTTATATGTAATACTTTAAAATCACTTCTATGAGGTCCCAATTTAGATCTACCAGTAATCGAGTCAATAGACCTACATTTTTTTACTTCCTCTAAAAATTTTATTTCAGCTTCTGAAGGTGTCATTGATTGCAACCAACTCTCTACAGTACCTTCTAAAAAAATCTTTGATACTGGAAAAGGATCAGAAACAGAAGATAACTTTTGATTCAAAAAACTGATGCAATCCACCCTATTTTTAGATATTTTAACCCCAGATTGTACCAACGTTTGTTCGACTAGATCTAACCATTTTTCATTATTAATTCTGTCCTTAAGAATTTTAGCTCTCTCTCTTAGTGCCTTTTCGTAGATATTTAATTCTTTGATATGACTTGAGACATTATTAAAAATTAATCTATCAAAAAACCTTCTTCTTTTAGATGTTTCGCCCAAAAATATCCCATCCATTTGTGGCGTAATCCATAAAATTGATAGAAGTTCGGATAAATATGTAATTGGTTTAAACTCTTTATCAACTTTAAGAATTCTCCCACTTTTATTTTTTTTTGTTTTGGGTGGAACACCAGTACCTATGACAAATTTCAGATTTTTTTTTATATCACATATATTTGCATTTACAGACCAGCCTAAATCATTATCATCGTGTGTTACATCATTATAATTAATACTTCGTATTCCTCGGCCAGGAGCTAAAAAGGATATTGCCTCCAGTAAGTTTGTTTTACCCGAACCATTCTCTCCAAAAATTATTACTGGGGAATTATTAATACTTAATTTTATATCTTTATAATTTCTGAAATTATTAATTGAAAGGTTACTAATTTTCAAATTTGGTAAAGAATCAATGTTATTACTATTAATTTGGCTGTGTTGACTCAAACACTTATACTCTCATAGGCATTAAAACAAAAAGTGATTCAGAATCAGTGTCATCTGAAATTATAGCCGGGGAAACTGAGTCCGATAATGAAAAATTTATAATTTCTCCCTCTATATGATGTGTAATATCCAACAAGTATTTAGAATTAAAACCAATCTCAATCAGTTCAGATTCATACTCAATTGAAAGCTCTTCATATGCACTTGCTGAATCAGCACTACTAGCTGAAATTTTCATCATATTCGGCTCTATAGATAATTTAATAGCTCTAGATTTTTCAGTAGATATTGTAGAAACTCTATCGACAGCAGCAACAAAATCAGATCTATTTACTTTCATCAATTTATTATTTTGTTCAGGAATTACTCTTTGATAATCAGGGAAAGTACCATCTATTAATTTAGTTGTAATAGTAGTGCTATCAACATTGAACCTAATTTGAGATTCTGAGAGAGATACATTAATATCATCATCTGTATTATCGAGAAGCCTCCTTAACTCCCCTACTGCTTTTCTTGGAACAATTATACTTGGAAAGTTAGATACTTCTTCAGGCATTGAGGACTCTGTATAAGCTAATCGATGCCCATCAGTAGCCACACTTCTCAACATGGAAGGGCTAATATTATCAGGTTTGTGAAAATAAACCCCATTTAAATAATATCTAGTTTCCTCTGTAGATATTGCAAATCTAGTTTTATCTAATAATTTTTTCAGCATCTTTGAAGAAATTGAAAAGTTATGTGGCAAAGTATCATTTGAAACTACTGGAAATTCTTCCTTGGAAAGACATGGCAAAGAAAACTTTGACCTAGCTGATTTAATATTAATTTGTGATTTCTCTTGATCTGTAGAAAATTCAATTTGGGCACCTTCTGGAAGTTTTCTAACTATCTCATACAACAAATGAGCTGGAGTAGTAGTAGCGCCATCGGAAATAATTTCTGCAGAAACTACTTCAACCATAGATAGATCCAGATCGGTAGCTGTCAAATACAAATTGGCTTTTTCACAAGATATCAAAATATTTGATAAAATTGGGATAGTATTTTTCTTTTCTACAGCATTCTGAATGTGAGAAAGAGCTGCGAATAAATGGGTTCTTTCAATTTTAAAATTCATTATTCTTGACCTTTAAATCTTAAGTCATAAAACCTGACTAAAATATAACATTAACATTAGTTAAATGGCAAAAAAAAAACAGAAAAGCATAAGAATTAAAAAAAAACGTTAATTATGTTTCTAACATTCTTTTTAATAAATCAACATCTTCACCTAAATTTGTATCAGTATGCCTCAGTTCATCTATACGTTTAACTGCATGCATCACAGTGGTGTGATCTCTTCCACCAAATTGCTTACCTATTTCAGGAAGAGATCTAGCAGTAAGTTGCTTAGCTAGGTACATTGCAACTTGCCGTGGTCTAGCAACAGATCTAGCTCTTCTGGCAGAATGCATCTCACCAATTCTGATATTATAATGTTCAGCCACTCTTTTTTGGATGTCTTCTATGGTTATCCTTCTATCATTTGCCCTTAGAAGATCACGCAGTACTTCCTGAGTAGTTTCAAGTGTTATCGGTCTACCTACTAAATTAGAATAGGCTAGCACCCTAGTTAACGCTCCTTCAAGTTCCCTTACATTTGAGGTTATCCTATGAGCCAAAAACTCTATAACTTGGTCAGGAACATTGCTAGCCGATAGTTGTTGAAGCTTAGATTGGAGAATACCCACTCTTAATTCATAATCTGTTTGATGAATATCAGCAACAAGGCCATGTCCCAATCTTGACCTCATTCTCTCTTCCATACCATCCAAATTCGAGGGAGATCTATCTCCAGAAATTATAACTTGCCTATTTTGATCTACTAATGCGTTAAATGTATGAAAAAATTCTTCTTGAGTTGATTCTTTTCCACTTATAAATTGAACGTCATCTATCATTAAAACATCTACCGACCTAAAAAGTTGCTTGAATGACATTACATCTTTGTACCTCAGTGCTCTAATAAATTGATACATAAACTTTTCAGCAGATAAATATATAACTTTTCTTTTAGGATCGCTCTCTCTGATATGCCATGCTATTGCATGCATCAGATGAGTTTTACCTAAACCCACACCACCATAAAGATACAATGGATTAAAGGGAACTTTCTTTGCCTCCGCAACTCTATATGCTGCGGCATATGCCAATTCATTAGGTTTTCCAACAACAAACTCTTTAAATGTAAATCTAGGATCCAAAGAAGCACTCACATCAACTATTCCAAAGTCTTGGGCTGGAGACGAACTAATTACATTACTAATCTTTTTATTCTCTTTATTTGAAGATGCTAAATTTTCTAAACCAGCTTTATCATTTTTCTGAGAAGAAACTATTATTTCCACATACTGATTAGAATTTACTTCTTTCTTCCATATATCTTGAATTCTCTCATTATAATGGGAAATAATCCAATCTCTCATAAATCTCGAAGGCACAGATACAGTAAATTTTTCAGTTGACTCTATGCATGGCTGCATTTGATGTAGCCAACTATTATAAACAGCTTCACCGAAATTTATTCTTAGTAAACCGCAGACCCTCTTCCAGTCGCTTATGATTTTTTCTGATAGAATATTATTATTTGACATATCTAAACCTATGATTGAACCCATGGTAGGCCGTTAAATTTCCACCCATCAACTGTATTTCTCTGCCTAGACTCATTCATTCTACCTTCAAATCCATCGGAAATATTAAAACAAAAACTAAACCCCTCTTTATACATTAGGGATGCTGCTGACCTTGACCTTGATCCAGATCTACAGAGAAAATATAAGTTATTTTGAAAATTAACATAGTTTCTAAGCTCTTGTCCAAATGTAATGTTTATCTCATTGTCAGGAAATGTAAGCCATTGCAAACATATCAAATCTTTACCGATTGAACTTAAGTCAGGTACCCCTACAAAACTCCATTCTGAGTTTGTTCTTACATCAATCAAGAATGCGTTTTCATCGTTATTTAAAGCTTCCCATGCTGATAAGGAAGTTATATCACTTGTATATTCCAATACAATTCCACCCTGTACCCAATTTGCAAATATTATTTAAAAGGAAAGTTTTAAATCTAACAAGTATGTATGAAAAAAATAAATAGAAATTATTTATTATAATAAATATTTTTCTTTATTAAGTAACATAAATTCAGATAATCAGCTCTCCCAGAAAATAAAGAAAATATTTAATTGCAAAAGTTTTTATTATTTGTTAGGGAGCAACTTTTGATCGCAAACCCGATTTAAGACATTAATACTCATCGATTAAGCTTGCAAGATAGATATTCAAATAAGTTAAAAAGATTTTTTTAAATGCACAAAGGCAACACTACTAGATGTTGAGAATATTTTGAGTTTTCCACAAGGAGTTTAAATTACTAAAGGGAAAGTGCCTTAATTCTATTTGACAATCTAGAAATTTTTCTGGATGCAGTATTTTTTTTCATTACACCCTTACTGACACCCTTCATTATTTGGGACTCTGCAGATTTAAAGGCTTCTATCGCAGCTGTCTGGTCTTTATTTTCAATTGCTGTTTCTACATTCTTAATTGAGGTCCTCAAAAAGGTTACTCTTGAACCTCTGACAAGAGTTTTCTTTTTATTCGACCTAATTCTCTTTAAAGCAGATTTATGATTTGCCAAATTGATCCCCATAAATAAAATACGTGGATATTTATATTGAAAAATAATTAAACGTCAAGCATTCAGAATAAAAAAACTAGGTTTTAATTCCAATATTTTATTGATTCTTAAAATTTGGCTTTCTCTTTTCTATAAAAGCCTTCATACCCTCTTTCTGGTCATTTAAACTGAAAGTTGAATGAAATAACTTTCTTTCGTATTCTATTCCCTGACTGAGTGATGAATTATAAGCATAGTTAACTGACTCTTTAGCCAAAAATAATGAAGGCAACGACAAATTAGCTATTTCTTCAGCCGTTTTAATTGCTTCAGAAATAAGGTCCTCATCCCTAATTACCCTACTGACGAGTCCACATCTTTCAGCTTCATCAGAATCCATCATCCTTCCCGTTAAAATCATTTCCATTGCTTTAGATTTACCAACAAATCTTGAAAGTCTCTGAGTTCCACCAGCACCTGGAATTATTCCAAGTTTTATTTCCGGTTGTCCAAATTTAGCGCTTTTAGCTGCTAAAATAAAATCGCACATCATAGCCAACTCACAACCTCCACCAAGGGCATACCCTGCTACGGCTGCTATAATGGGCTTTCTACATAAAGTAATAGCCTCCCATCTACTTATAAAATTTTCCATATAGGCGGAAGCAAATGTTTTGTCTTTCATTTCTTTAATATCAGCTCCTGCTGCAAAGGCTTTGTCATTTCCAGTAATAATTATAGCAGATATATTTTCATCACTTTCAGCACCCTTAAGGCCATCACCTAACTCATCTATCAACCTAGCATTTAGAGCATTTAACTGCTCAGGTCTATTAAGTTTGAAAAGCATAACCTTCCCTTGTCTCTCAGTATTTATAGTTTCATAATTCATTTCTTATCCCTAGTAATATTAAATTAGTGTACTAATTATGTTTGTTTTTTTGAACAAAAGAAAGTAGATCTCCCACTTTGTTTTATCTTTTTTATTGACGAATTACATATACACAATGTGCATTTCTTGCCATATTTTCCATAAACATTAAGTTCTTGCTGAAAGTAACCGATTTCTCCTGATGCCTGAACATAGTCTTTTATAGAACAACCACCTAATTCTATAGCTTTATTCAAAACTTGCTTAATAGCCAGAGCTAATTTTTTTGATCTATTTCTACTAATTGAATTAGCAATTCGATTTGGAGAGACTCCTGCTAAATAGAGAGCCTCACAAGCGTAGATATTTCCTATTCCAGCTACAAACTTTTGATTTAGTAATACATTTTTAATTGGAGACTTAGATTTAGACAGATAAGTTGTAATATAGTTATCAGAGAAAAGACTGCCTAAAGGCTCTGGACCAAGAAACTTAATCCATTTATGATTTCTATAATCAATTTTGTCTATATAGTCCACCATCCCAAACCTTCTACTATCGTTAAATACGATTTCCTGATTACTATTTAATTTAATAATAATATGATCATGCTTAACTTTTTTAGTATTAATTGGGCGAATTTTAATCCTACCTGTCATGCCTAAATGAAGCAGAATAGTTTGTTTATCCTCATTATTTATAATTATATATTTTCCTCTCCTGACTATATCAATGATTTTTTTACCATTTAATGATTTGTTCAGTGACTTTGGTATAGGAAATCTTAGATCTTTACGTTGTAAATCTATAGAATTAATTGTAAAACCAATTAAATGATTGCGCAAACCTCTAACAATTGTTTCTACTTCAGGTAACTCAGGCATAGATTTATCCAGATTGTTTATTAAATTTATATAATAAGAATTTATAGTTCAGTAAATTGCAAGAATCAAAAAAATATGAAAAATACTGATAAAAAAAATGAAAAAAATGATCTTACACACTTTGGATATAGGTCTGTACCTGCTTCAATAAAAACTGACCTGGTCAAGGGAGTATTCGAGTCGGTGGCAAGGAATTATGATTTAATGAACGATTTAATGAGTGTCGGACTTCATCGCAAATGGAAGGATTCATTAGTTAGAAAAATATATTTTAGGAAAAACCTCAAAATACTTGATGCCGCAAGCGGAACAGGAGACGTAATAAACAGAATTGCTAAAATAGCATCTATAAAAAAAATTAATATAGAACTATTTTCATTAGACTTGACTCATTCAATGATAAAAATTGGGCGTGATAGAAGTATCAATAATGGCCTCATTAATCATATTAATTGGATTAATGCTGATGGAACTGCTTTGCCTTTTAAAGACCAGTCAATGGATATATATTTAATTGCATTTGGAATAAGAAATATTACTAATCATAAGGTCGCATTAGATGAAGCTTTTAGAATACTTAAGCCAGGTGGACAATTTTTATGTTTAGAGTTTAGTAAGGTACATCCAACCTTCAAAAAAATTTACGATATTTATTCCCATAAAGTTATTCCTAATTTAGGGAAGTTGATTTCAAATGATAGAAGTTCTTATCAATATTTGGTTGAAAGTATTAGAAAGTTTCCTGATCAAAAAGAATTTTCTCAATTATTAAGCAACACTGGATTCAGTAAAGTAAACTATAAAAACCTTAACTTAGGAGTTGCCGCTATATACTCCTGCTGGAAGTTATGAAACTTTATAAAATGATATTTAAAAATTTAAAATTAATTTTACGACTTATCAAAATAACTACTATAATGGCAAAATATGATTGCCTTTTTCTATTGGATCACCTTGGGGTAGGGTTTTTACCAAAGCTTGTTGCAAGGTTTGTGTTACCAAAACCGTTAAAATCAGTCAAGGGACTTAGAGTAGGTCAGCGTCTCTCTAAAGCACTTCAAGAACTAGGGCCTAGTTTTATTAAATTTGGCCAAACTTGGTCAACTAGACCAGACTTGATAGGTAATAGTTTTGCTGATGATTTAGCTGAACTAAGAGACAGGCTTCCTCCTTTTGAAATAGAAAATGTTCGACAAATAATTAAAGAGAGTTTTGAAAAAGATATTGAGGAAATTTTTTTGAATTTTGATACTAGGCCAGTGGCAGCTGCAAGTATTGCTCAGGTCCACTTTGCTAAAACAATTTCTGGACAAGAAGTTGCAGTTAAAGTTCTAAGACCAGGAATTGAAAAAGCATTTAAACAAGATATAGATCTTTTCAAATGGTTGGCAAGTATAATTAATAGAACACAAAGCTATGCTGAGAGATTGAAGCCTCTAGAAATTATAAAAAAATTTGAAGAAACTTCTCTTTTAGAAATGGACTTAAGTATAGAAGCTGCAGCAGCTTCAGAACTAAATGAAAACTTCGATGACTGTGATTTTTATTACGTTCCAAAAGTATATTGGGGGCTAACCTCCAGAAGAGTTCTAACTACTGAAAGAGTGAACGGTTACTCTATTGGAGATAAAAATAAATTAATAGAAGAAGGTGTAGAATTAGAAACTGTTGTAGAAAACCTTTTAAAAAGCTTTCTTATTCAGGTATTTAGAGATGGTTTCTTTCATGCTGATCTACATCCAGGAAATCTTTTTGCTGATCAAAAAGGGAGGATAATCCCAGTTGATTTTGGGATTATGGGAAGAATGGATGTAAAAAACAGGAAATACTTGGCAGAATTAATGTTTGCTTTCTTAACAAAAGATTATGAGAAAGTTGCAAATATACATTTTGATGCTGGGTATGTTCCTTCTACACAATCAAAGCAATCATTTGCTCTTGCTTGCAGGGCTATAGGCGAATCTGTTTTAGGTAAACCAGCACATGAAGTATCAATCGGTAATTTATTATATAGGTTACTTAGAACCACAGAATATTTTAAAATGGAAACACAGCCTCAATTACTGCTTTTACAAAAAACATTAGTTGTAGCAGAGGGTGTTGCAAGGAATATAGATCCAAATCTAATTTTATGGGAAAAGGCACAAAATATCATTGAAAACTGGTTAAGAGAGAATATTAATTTTAAAATGAAAACTGAAGAGACTATAAAGATGAGTCTTGAAAGAATTAACAAAGTCCCTAGAATAATTGACAATTTAGACTCTATTTTAAAGCAATTTTCTGAAGAAAAAGAAAAGCAAGCAAGCAATTTATCAATTATGAAAGAAATAAACAGTAAATCTAGCTTTAAACTTAATCATTGGCTAATCCATATTTTATTGTTTATAATTATACTGTTTGTGTTGTTTAATAAATAATTTTTAATTTTTAAGGCAAAATTTAATTGACTATAAAAATTGAAATAGAATGGTTAACTGGTAATGACGACATAAAGTCACTTGCAAGAGCAACGCCTCACAGTGCTGGCTTTGACCTGCCTGCAGCAATTAAAAAATCAGTTGAAATACCTCCCTCATCTTTTAGTCTAATACCCCTAGGTTTTAAATTAGCTATTCCAAATGGCCTGGAGGGTCAAATAAGACCTAGATCAGGACTTGCAATTGACTCAGGTATTTCTGTTCTCAATAGCCCTGGAACTATTGATTCCGATTATAGAGGGGAATTGAAGGCAATCTTAATAAATTTAGGACAAAATACATTTACTATAAAAAGGGGTGATAGAATAGCTCAACTTGTTATATCGAGACTCCCTAATATAACATTTATTGAGAGCAAAATCTTATCAGATACAACACGATCATCTAGTGGATTTGGTTCAACTGGAAGTTAAAATTATGGTTGATCGAAATTTAGAACTTAATGAGAGCCAAATACATAGATATTCAAGAAATATTTTACTAAATGATATTGGAGGAATTGGCCAAAAAAAATTACTTTCAGCAAAAGTTTTGGTTGTAGGGGCAGGTGGACTTGGATCACCAGTTTTATATTATTTAGCTGCATCTGGTATTGGGAATATAGGCATAATTGACCACGATCAAGTTGATATATCAAATCTTCAAAGACAAATACTTTATTCTACGAATGATATTAAAAGGAAAAAAGCCACAAGGGCTAAAGAAAAATTAATCTCTTTAAACCCAGATATAAATGTTAAAGTTTATACAGATAAACTTAATGTGAATAATATAAATAATGTAATTAAGGATTATGATTTTATTGCTGATGGATCTGATAATTTTGAAACGAGGTTTATTTTAAATGATAATTGTTTCTCACAGAAAAAAGTACTTATATCAGGAGCAGTACAAGGGTTTGAAGGTTATATTTCTACATTCAATTTTAATGATAAAATTTCCTCTCCATGTTATAGATGTATTTTTCCCGAACCTCCTCCAGATGATATAGTAGAAAACTGCTCAACTGCAGGAATACTTGGATCAGTAGCAGGGGTAGTAGGATCAATTCAAGCAACAGAGATTGTAAAAGAAATTTTAGAAATAGGTGATAGTTTAACTGGATGGTTAATAATATTTGATGGAATAAACAGTGAGTTTAGAAAAATAAAAGTACGCAAAGACCCTAAATGTTCTACCTGCAACATATTTACTTAAATGAAAGAAGATAATTTAAAAATAATTCTCCATACCGAATTTATAGATAAAATTCATTATGGTCTAACTCTAGCATCAGCAAGCAGAGCTCTCGATAATAAAGTAACATTATTTTTTGCTATGAAATCAATATACGCATTAGTAGAAAAGAATAAAAAATTAGGATGGACAGAATTAAAAACTGAAAACGGATCATCAGCAAAAATGTTCAATGAAAGTTTAATAGGAAAAAATATACCAAATTTCGAAGAATTAATTAAAATTTGTATAGATTTAGAAATAAATTTTATGATTTGCGAAATGGGAATGAAGTTTTTAAACTTAAATTACTCTCAACTAAGAAAAGATATAAATTTTTTAGATGGTGGGCTTGTGACTCTACTTGAAAAACCATGTGACAATAGCTCATTATTATTTATTTAGGATTAAATTGTTGTTCCACTTATTACTCGATCTGGAGGCCGGTGACCATCCACCATAGTTCTAATATTAATTATAACACGTTCACCCATTTCTACTCTTCCTTCTAAAGTTGCTGAACTCATATGAGGTAAAAGAAAAACATTTTTTAAATTTAGCAACCTTTCATCAATTAAGGGCTCTTTCTCAAATACATCAAGACCAGCACCCATGATTTTTTTTTCCTGAAGTAACTCTATCAACGTATCTTGATGTAGCACCTCTCCCCTTGATGTATTAACGATATAAGCATCTCTTTTTATTAATTTAAGTCTACGAGGAGATAATAAATGATATGTAGCTGGAGTATGTGGACAGTTCAAAGATATAATATCCATGCTTGATAGCATTTGATCCAAGCTTGCCCAATAAGTTGCATTTAGCTCTTTTTCTATAGATTCTGCTACCCTATTTCTATTATGGTAATTTATATTCAAACCAAAACTTTTTGCCCTTCTAGCTACAGCAGAACCAATTCTTCCCATTCCTACTATCCCTAGTTTTTTTCCGTATATTCTTCTCCCAAGCATAAAATTAGGGGACCAACCACTCCAATTTTTTTCTCTAATTTTTTTCTCTCCCTCGAATAACCTCCGTGGTACCGCTAAAATAAGTGCCATAGCAATGTCAGCGGTATCTTCTGACAATACTCCCGGTGTATTTGTTACAAAAATACCTTTTTTATTAGCACTATCTATATCTATATGATCTACACCGTTACCAAAATTTGCTATTAATTTAAGATTTTGACCTGAAGATTTGATAATTTCAGTATTTATTTTATCGGTGACTGTTGGAACAACAACATCAAATTCATTAAAAACTTTTTTTAAATCGTCACCATTAAGCTGCTTATCAGAGTTATTTACTTCAAGGTTAAATAATTCACTCATCCTATTTAAGATTATTTCTGGAAGCAACCTTGTTACATAAACATGGGGATTTTTTTTGAGCATACCTAATTCTTTCTTTACTAAATATCTTTACCCATTTATTACTACTACAAAGTAAAATTAATAACTTATAGATAATAACGAGTTTATTAATAGGATAATTTTATAAAAAATGCCCCCAAACATAAAAAAGTTAGTTTTTTTATTTCAAAATTTATTATTAATATCGGTTTTTATAGTTTTATTTTCACCTAATATTTTAGCTGACAAGCAAATTATATCACCATATTTTGGAAGTATAAAGTGGAATAAGGTAAATGTTCGAACTGGTCCGGGACAGCAGTATCCCATAGAATGGGAATTTCATAGAAAAAACCTACCTATTGAAATAATAAGTAAATACGAAAATTGGTTAAAGATAAGATACTTAGATCAAGACACCGGTTGGGTTCATCAAAGACTTGTGTCTAAGTCACGCTATGTAATGATAAGTGGATCTACTCAAATACTTAGAAGTAACCCAGACAATAGCTCAAAGGCTATTTTAATCGTAGAAGATAAAGTGCTTGCAAAACTTTTAAGCTGCAATCAAAAGTGGTGTAAGGTTAGTATAAAGCAAAAAAATGGCTGGATACTTAAAAACTATCTTTGGGGAGTTTATCCAGATGAAATTCTAGAGTAAAAAATATACAATTTTAATCTAGGTCTGAGATAAGAGAGTTCCTTAAATTATCATTAATTTTTTCTGAATAAAAATACTCTGTATGATCAAAAGAAATTATAAATGGTTGACTAAAGTCCTTAATTAATTCTTTCTGTTTATTTGATAAAGGAAAATGCAAAAAGTGAACAGCGGAAGTTTTGCCATCTGATCTTGTTCTCTCAACATCATGTTCAGAATTAGCTAAAACTGAGTCTTCTCCAATAATCAATTTTATGCAATTCTCTATCCCTGATACTTTTCTTAGAAAAATTTCTCTCTTTTCCTTAACATCTAATTCAAACATTAAAGTTGCCACTATTTCTGAACCACTAGGAACAAGCGATCTATAAGCTTCAATTTCTTCTTGAGCTTGTTGGAACCCACCTTTTTCAATATAAATCATTTCGTGTATTTGGTGCCAAATAGTTTCATAATTTTCAAAGAAGAAAGTTGCGTAGGGGCCAACGGACAATCTCCTGTTTCTTTTGGTTTCTACTATTTTTGTCTTTTTCTCTTTTCTAACTTTTTTATAACTCTCAGGATGGAGAATATCATCTATTTTTATAGTTTTTTTTATATTATTCATTTGCATAACTTTCCGCTAATATCTCAATTGGGTGATAGGTGCTTATTTTATATTTATTATTATTTGTTTCATTGGCTATTTCACAAAGATGTTGAGCCGCTAGAGGACATTCTGACACTATAACTGTATCTTCAGAGGAAAAGATTTTTTTTGATGCCATTCTTCCATATTTCTTTGCCATGGGATATGTATTTTTTTTGACACCAAATGAACCCCCGTGCCCAGAACATTTATCTATTATTTTTATGTTTAAATCTGGAATGTTTTTCAGCATATCAACAGATTTAATGCCTATGTTTTGAGCTTTAGTATGACAAGCTATATGAAGAGATATATTGTTTTTCTTAATATTTTTTCCAAAAATAAAATCTTCTTCTTTGGATATGTCTGATACATACTCACAAATATCTTTAGTAGCAGAACTAATCTTTTTTAACATATCATTTTCAGGGTCTAATAGTTGCCATTCTGATTTAAGCATTAGACTACATGAGGGTGTAAGTGTTAAAATTGTGTAGCCTTTATTAACCCATGGTAGTAAATTGTTTGATATTCTTTTGGCTTTACCAAGAACTGATGGAAGATCTCCAGCTTCTAATTTAGGCATACCACAGCACTCTGGATAAACAAACTCTACAATTATATTATTTTTCCTTAAAACTTTAAGTGCGGCTGAAGCAACTCGCGGCAAATTATAATTTACAAAGCATGTTGTATAAACCACAACCTTTCTTCTTTCTAATCCTGGCATACCATGATTTGTATATTTTATCCTCTTTAGAAATTTATCAAATGTCTCCCGATTAAACTTTGGCAACTTAGCATCTTTATGAATGCCTGCAAAAAATTGTATTAATTTTCTAGATATAATATTTTTTTTTGAAAAAAACCAATTTAAAATTGGGGCGAAATATGATCCAATTTTTCCAGTTAAATCTGTATTAAGTATAAATTTATTTATCAGTGATAACCCGCTTTTTTTGATTTTTTTTGCATATCTATATCTTAACATTAAGTGTGGAAAATCAATGTTAAATTCATGAGGTGGCACATATGGACACTTTGATAAAAAACACAAATCACATAAAGTACATGCCTCTACTACTGAATTAAAACTAGAACTATTGACAGAATCTAATTCACCCGTTTCAGATTCATCAATTAAATCAAAGAGTCTCGGGAAAGAATCACACAGATTAAAGCACCTCCTACAACTATGACACACATCAAATACTCTACGCATTTCTGCATCTAGTTGTGATAAATCACTAAAGCTAGCTTCCTTCCAGTTTAACGGATGCCTTGTAGGCGCACCTAAGCCTCCTTCTTTGGATGACAAAACTTACCTCTAAAGATTGAAGGAGAATATCTAACTGAAAATAAATATTCTCCTTAGATTAAATTTTTTATTTATCTAAATTATCAAGTGCTTTTTGAAAACGTCCAGCATGAGATTTTTCTGCTTTTGCTAGAGTTTCAAACCAATCTGCTATTTCATCAAAGCCTTCATCTCTTGCAGTACGTGCCATTCCAGGATACATATCAGTATATTCATGAGTCTCTCCTGCTATAGCTGCTTTTAGGTTTGAAGCGGTGTCTCCTATAGGCTCCCCTGTTGCAGGATCTCCTACCTCTTCTAAAAACTCAAGATGCCCATGTGCATGGCCAGTTTCACCTTCTGCAGTTGACCTAAATACTGTTGAGACGTCATTAAAGCCTTCAACATCAGCTTTTTGTGCAAAGTATAGATAACGCCTGTTAGCTTGGGATTCCCCTGCGAAAGCATCTTTCAAGTTTTGCTCAGTCTTTGAATCTTTTAGTGAAGACATGAAATATCCTTTCAAAAAAATGTCTAGAATTTAAGAATAATTTACAAGTAAAACATTTAGTCATTATGTAAGAATAAGTCAATATTTAGAATGATTCTAATTAAACTTTTAAATTATTGGAATATAGTTTTTATTCAGAATGATTTTCAATATTAATTACAATATTTATTTGTTGGATTTTCTTCCCTTTAGGTAAGTCGGGTAGATTACTTATTTTTACCGAACCATCTGGAATATCACTTAATTGTCCCGTAGATTTGTCATAAATATGATGATGTGGCTTTGTTATTGTATCGAAAAAAGATTTATTTTGATCTACGTATATCTCTTTAATAATTTCAAGTTCTACAAATTTATTTATTGTATTATAAACACTTGCTAATGCAACTTTTTTATTTTTTCTAATAAGTTCTTTGAAGATACACTGAACAGTAAAATGTTTGGGATTTTTAGAAAATATCTCATTAGCAATAATCAATCTTTGTTTGGTAAATCGAAACCCTGACCTATTTAAAATTTTATCAATATCATTTAATACAATTTTAATGTCCTTTTTGTTAATCACCAGTAACAATCCTATCAACTAACTGCTTAACTGAGGGAATAAAACCATTCGAGTAATAAGGATCTTCAGAAAATCTGTATGCTGAATGACCTGCAAACATCAAATCATTCTCTGTCTCATTTGTATGAATAACAGACTGTAATGTTTTTTGAATACAAAAAGATCTTGGATCAGGTTTTTTACCTGTTGTAAATGGTTTTTCCTGAGACCAATTAGAAAAAGAGCAATGGCTTAAACAACCCATACAATTAACTTGATCTTCTCTAATTTGCTTCATTTCTTTTTCAGTAACAAATAAAACTGAGTTATCAGGTGTTTTAAAAATTTTATCATAGCCCTGATTTTTCCAATCTAATATTTTTTGGTTATCACCGGAAGAGATAAAAATTGATTTTTTCCTTGCCCCTAATGATAGCTCTAAATCTTTTTTTTCATTTTTTTCTGTTGAATAACCTACTTGTCTCTCACTTCTTTCAATTAAATTTTGAATAAATGAGTTATTTACTGCTGAAGACCACATACCAGTAGGGCTAAATTTATTCAATTTAACATCACCTGAACTTAATCTTAATAATTTCTGTTTCCACGAATCTGATATCGGGCTTTCTAAAGTTAGTAGGGGGCGAGTTCCAAATTGAAAAACTATCTGCCCAAGTTCAGAATTATCGATCCAGTCTTGCCATTCTCTCAAAAACCAAACACCTCCAGCCATAATTATGGGTACATTTTCAAGCCCAAACTCCCTCATACGCTGTCTTAACTCAAATACCCTTGGAAAGGGATCTTCAGGTTTATCAGGATCCTCACTATTAGAAAGACCATTATGCCCACCTGCTCTCCAAGGATCTTCGTAAACGACTCCACCTAACCAATCTGAAAATTTATGATAAGCTCTTTTCCATAAAGCTCTGAATGCTCTCGCAGAGGACACTATTGGATAGTAGTAAACATCAAATTGTGAAGCTATCTCAGCAACCTTGTAAGGCATTCCTGCACCGCAAGTTATACCGTTTATTAATCCTCTAGCACCTTCAAGAACGTTATTCAATATTCTTTCTGCCGCTGCCATTTCCCAAAGTACATTCATATGCACCGGACCATGACCGCTAGCTTTTTCATAAGCTATTTGGGCCTGTTCTATCGCACCTTTAATTGCAAAATCAACTAATTCTTCATGCCTCTCTATCCTAGTTCTTCCAGAATATATTTGAGGTATAATATTCCCATTAGAGTCATAAGAATCGGCGTTGACTCCTGAAAAAGTACCAACTGCTCCAGCTGCTGCCCATGCTCCAGCACTATGACCATTTGTCACAGCAACACCTTTACCACCCTCTATTAATGGCAGTGCATCAAAACCAGATATTGAGACACTATTTAAATTTTTCACGACTTAACTAAAAATAATAAACCTGAAAAATGTAGGTATTTTTTTATTCTAAGAATCATTTTCTTCCTCAATCTCATTACCAGAACTTTGGTCAATTGACTTAATAGAAAGGCGTATTTTACCCCTATCATCTAACGCAAGCACTTTAACCCATACCTGATCACCTTCGTTTACTACATCAGTAACTTTAGCTACTCGTTTTTGAGATAATTCACTTATATGAAGAAGACCATCTCTATTTCCTATAAAATTAACAAATGCGCCAAAATCAACTACTTTAACTACTTTACCTTGGTATATTACGCCTACTTCTGGTTCAGCCACAATATCCTTTATCCAATTTACGGCAGCTTCACTTGATGAGCTATCAGGGCTAGCAACTTTTATAATGCCTTCATCGTCAATATCTATTTTAGCTCCAGTTGTTTCTGTAATCTCACGAATTACTTTACCACCAGATCCTATAACATCTCTTATTTTATCCTTTGGAATATTTAAGGTAGTTATCCTAGGGGCAAAGTCATTTACAGTATCTCGAGCCTCAGAAATTACCTCAGACATTTTACCTAAAATATGCATTCTTCCTTCATTAGCTTGATTTAAGGCAGTATCCATTATCTCTTTTGTTATGCCAGTAATTTTAATATCCATCTGAAGAGCAGTTACGCCATCTTTGGTTCCAGCGACTTTGAAATCCATATCTCCTAAGTGATCCTCATCACCCAAAATATCTGATAAAACAGCATGACCATCTTCTTCAAGAATTAAACCCATTGCAATGCCTGCACAAGGACTTTTCATTGGCACCCCAGCGCTCATTAGAGATAGAGAAGAAGCACAGACAGTGGCCATTGAAGATGAACCATTTGACTCTGTTATCTCAGAAACAACTCTAATCGTATAAGGAAAATCATCTTTGGATGGAAGTAATGGGTTTAGAGATCTCCATGCTAACTTTCCATGACCTATTTCTCTGCGACCAGGAGACATCATAAACTTTACTTCCCCTGTTGAATAAGGAGGAAAATTATAATGAAGCATAAATCTCTCTCTATATTCGCCTTCAAGAGCATCAAAAATTTGTTCATCTTGGGAGGTTCCTAAAGTTGTGACTGAAAGTGATTGAGTTTCTCCCCTTGTAAATACAGCAGAACCATGCACTCTAGGTATAATATCTGTTTCAGATATAATTGGCCTAACATCTCTTAAACCTCTACCATCTATTCTCTTACCTGTTTTTAAGACTTTAGTTCTTACGATATTTTTTTCTATAGACTTTACTATATCACCAATAACCTCAGCACTAATTGATTCATCATTTAGATACTCTTCTTGAGCTCTGCTTTTAATTTCTGAGAGTTTTTCTGATCGTTGTTGTTTAGAAGTTTCTTTATAGGCTTGCTCAAGATCAGAATTAATAAGATTTTGAATATCTTTGTAAAGTGATGAATTTTCATCCGTCTCTGGAATATCCCAGGGTTCTTTTGCTGAATGCTCAGCTAAATCTATAATCGCTTTAATAGAATCTTGCATTTTTTCATGACCAAACATTACAGCGCCAAGCATTACTTCCTCTGATAATTCTTTTGCTTCAGATTCAACCATTAAAACTGCGTCCTTAGTACCTGCAACTACCAAATCTAAATCAGAATTAATCATTTCATCTGCAGTAGGGTTTAGTACATATTTTTTATCAATATAACCAACCCTTGCAGCTCCTAATGGTCCAAGAAAGGGCATACCAGAAATTGTAAGTGCTGCAGATGCTCCAACTAAAGATGGTATATCAGGATTATTTTCTAAATCATGAGATAATACTGTACAAATAACTTGAGTTTCATTTTTGAATTTTGAATGAAAGAGAGGTCTAATTGGTCTATCAATCAACCTTGATGTTAAGGTTTCTTTTTCTCCCGGCCTTCCTTCTCGCTTGAAAAAACCTCCTGGTATCTTTCCAGCAGCATAGCTTTTTTCTTGATAATTTACAGTAAGAGGAAAAAAATCTATGCCTGGCTTGGCAACTTTTTGAGCGACAGCTGTACATAAAACTGTCGTACCTCCATATGAAACCAACACAGCTCCATCCGCTTGTCGGGCAAGCCTTCCTGTCTCAAGTTTAAGTTTCTTTCCTGCCCAATCAATTTCTTTATACTTCACATCAAACATTCTATCCTCTTATAGTTTTTTCTAAGGCTTGTCCTACACAAAAACCTTCCGCATTGAGTAAAATAAGAAGGAATCAATAATTTATTTGATTCCAGACTTGTTTACTAATTTAAGTTTATTTTCGAATACCTAATCTTTTGATAACATTCTCATAGCGCTCAAAATCATTTTTCCTTAAGTAATTAAGCATTCTTCTTCGTTTATTAACTAACATTAAAAGGCCTCGTCTTGAATGTACATCCTTTTTGTGCTCTTTAAAATGTTCAGTTAGGTTTGAGATTCTTTCAGTTAAAATTGCAACTTGTACCTCTGGTGAACCTGTATCACCTTTTTTAGTTGCGAATTCGTTTATAATCTCCGTCTTCTTTTCAGACGTGATCGACATCATTTTTCTCCTATTAAATATTAAAAACTTTTTTTGGAGTAATAAAACCGTTAACAACTTGCGCAATTGCAACAGGTTCATTACCACAAACTACTAAAACTTTTTTTTCATTCTGAGACAGGGTTATTGCTACTTTCTGTCCAAAACGAAGCTTTTTCGCAACTTTGTCATCTACGTCTAAAGCCAGGATGTCGTCCAGTCCCTTTTGTAATGGCAATATTGCATCATCTATTCGACCACTATGACTTAAGTCTCTTAGAGAATCCAGAGAAAACGAGTGAATTTCGTTAAAAGGTCCTGCAAATACTCTATAAAGCCAGCCTACATGTGCATATGTATTAAGTAATTTAGCTAATTCAACAGCTAAAGATCGAATATATGTCCCTTTACTACAAATCACTTTAAGTCTTGAAGATTTAGAATTATGATTAATAAGGTTAAAACTTTCTATAAATATTTCCCGTGGTTGTAATTGAACTTTTTTTCCTAATCTTGCAAGCTTATAAGCTGGCTGTCCATTAACTTTTATTGCAGAGTATATAGGGGGTATTTGTAAAGACTTTCCTAAAAGTGAACTAATTGCATCAGTTACTTGTGATTTAGTAGGCAAGTTTTTAGATTGATTTATTATATCACCTTCGAGATCTGCTGTAGCAGTTTCAATGCCCCAGTTAACATCAAACAGATAGGCTTTTTTCTCATTAAGAACATATGAAGAAACTTTTGTAGCTTCTCCTAGAGCGATAGGAAGAACACCTGAAGCAAGAGGGTCAAGTGTTCCACAATGCCCCAGTTTTTTTACATTTAAAATGGACTTTACTATTCCTAATGCCTTGGCAGACGAAATACCAGACGGTTTATTCAAAATTAGCCACCCGTTAATTCTATTTTTAGTTACATTACTCATTTATTTTTTTTATATCTGAGAGTAGTTTCTCTATTTTGTCTATTGTTTCGAAAGAGGAATCTTTCTTAAAAATAATTTCAGGAGTAAATCTTAAACCCAAACTTCTTCCAATTTTGCCCTGAATTTTTGGAGCTATAATATTAAGTTTTTCAAAAATGATATCTGAGTCTTTTCCGCTTAAAGGCACAATAAAAACTTTAGCCTTTTTTAAATCTGCAGTCATTTTAACTTCAGTAACTGTCAAGGGAATATTGCTAAATTTGTTATCAAAAAAAGAATTCTTAATTAATTCTTCTGAAACCTTATGTCTTAAAAGTTCTCCTACTTTCAATTGCCTATTAGTAGGTAATTTTGAGAGGCTTTTTCTCATAATTTTTCCAATAAATTACATATTTTTATAGGCTTCGAGCAATTTCTTCTGTTTCAAAAATTTCTAATAAATCACCTTTTTGAACATCCTGATAATTAGCTATTCCAATTCCACAATCTGAACCAGATTTTACCTCTTTAGCATCATCTTTAAAATGCTTTAGTGTCTCAATTGTACTTTCATAAATTACTATCTCATCTCTTAATAATCTAACTTTAGCATTTCTTCTAGCTAATCCATCAATTACTTCACAACCTGCAACTTTACCAACCTTAGAGACAGAAAAAACTTCTTTGACTCTGGCTTGCCCAAGCATATTCTCTTTTATTGTTGGGTCTAGCATTCCTGACATAATAGATTTTATCTCATTAATTAAGTCATAAATTATTGAATAATATCTTATATCAACTCCTTCTAACTTGGCTTTTTCTCTAGCTTGCGCATTAGCCCGAACATTAAATCCAACTATTAATGCATTTGAGGCAAGCGCTAGAGAAACATCTGACTCATTGATTCCACCCACGGCACCGTGAACCACTCCAACAGAAACCTCAGAAGTACTTAACTTATTAATTGCACCATCTATAGCTTCTAGAGATCCATGAACATCTGTCTTTATAAGTACACTTAATACGCTAGCGTCTTCTCCTTCTTTCTTAAGAAACATTTGCTCAAGAGAGCCCTTTGATGATGCAGCTCTTGCTGCTTCATTTTTTCTTACTTCAGAAATTCTGAATGAAGAAATCTCTCTTGCACGTGACTCATTTTCAATTACACCAAAATCATCGCCAGCTTCAGGAGTTCCGGTCAAGCCTAATATTTCAACCGGTTGTCCAGGAACAACTTCATTTATATTTACTCCTCGATCATTTATCAACGCTCTTACTTTACCCCATTCTTTACCAGCAACAATAACATCACCAACTTTTAATCTACCTCTTTGAACTATAACTGTAGCAACAGATCCTCTACCTCTTTCTACCTTTGACTCTATAACGATACCCTCTGCAGAAAGACTGTTATTTGCTTTTAAATCCATTAATTCAGATTGTAACAGAATTGCTTCCAGTAACTTATCGAGGCCTTGTTTTTTAGTCGCAGAGATTTCAACAGATAAAATATCTCCTCCCATATCTTCTATAAAGACTTCATGCTTTAATAAGTCTTGTTTTATCCTTTCAATATTTGCACCTTGTTTATCAATCTTATTTATAGCTACAATTAAAGGTGTTTCTGCAGACTTGGCATGTTTAATAGCTTCTATTGTTTGAGGCATAACACCATCATCAGCTGCAACTACAAGAACTACTATATCAGTTACTTTTGCCCCTCTTGCCCTCATAGAAGTAAAAGCTTCATGGCCTGGAGTATCTAGAAATGTAATTTGTTGACTACTTTGCAAATTAACTTGGTAGGCGCCTATATGCTGAGTAATACCACCAGCTTCTGACGATGTTATCTCACTTTTTCTCAATGCATCAAGAAGTGAGGTTTTACCATGGTCAACGTGCCCCATAATTGTAACTATCGGAGGTCTAGTAACTTTTTCAGAATCTTTATCATCTTTACCAGTTAAAAAACCGATTTCGACGTCTGACTCAGAAAACCTCTTAGGCCTATGACCAAATTCTTCAACAATTAGCTCGGCTGTATCAGCATCAATAGATTGGTTAATTGTAACCATCACTCCCATTTTCATTAATGATTTTACAACATCTGCTCCTCTTTCAGACATTCTATTAGCAAGCTCTTGAACTGATATTGTATCAGGTATCAAAACATCACGATAAACTTTTGATCTTGTTTCTGTTAAAGACTGCTCTTTAGCTTGCCTCTTCTCTCTCTCTCTTTGCCTACGAACAGAGGCTAAGCTTCTCGTCCTTTCGGTATCATCTAAAGCTTGACTTATAGTCACTTTTCCACTTCTTCGTCGATTAACGCCTCTATTTTTAGATACAACTTTTTTTGATTCACCTCGGCCTGATTTTTTTCTACGACTTTCATCTTCATCAAAATCTTCATTATTATTAGGTGTATCCCTTTCACCTAGTCTTCGAGCAGCTGCAGCTGCAGCTTTTTTACGAGCCTCGTCTTCTGAACGCTTTCTTTTAGACTCAACCTCTTCTCGAGCAGCTGCAGCAAGACGTTCTGCCTCTGCCTCTGCCTCCTCTTTAATTTTTATAGTTGCAACCTCTTCAGCTTTTTTACGAGCTAATTGAGAGGCTTTTTTAGAGTCTTCTAATGCCCTTGCTCTTGCTATCTTTTCATCATCTGTTAAGGCCTTGAGAACTACTCTAGCTTTACTTTCACTTTCATTTTTTGATGCTGATTTTTTGGACTCATTTTTTAAATCAATTTTCTCAACTGGTTTTTTTTCAGCCACAGAAAAATTTGTTGCTACTCTCTTTTTTGGAGAAGCCGTAGCCCTTTTTTTCTTTTTAACTTCTACAGTTACAGTCTTAGATCTTCCATGTGAAAAGCTCTGTCTAACCTGCCCGGATGAAGGAACAGGTTTTTTCATTTCCAACTTACCACTTCCAGATAATCTAAGAGGTTTTTTTTCTTTTGAATCTTCAGTCATAAAAAATATACCTAAAAAATTAAAACAATTTACTATAGATCAGTATTTTGATCAGAACCAGATTGATTATTTGAAACTTCATTATCATCGATTTTTTCGATTGGATCATCATCAAACCAATGAGCTCTAGCTGACATAATTATCGCATTAGCATCTTCTTCAGATAAATTTGAATTCGGGAGAAGCTCTAATAACTCATCACTAGCTAAGTCACCTAAATCATCTAATGTTTTAATGTTATTTTCTCCTAACGTAACTAGCATTTCTGGAGAAACCCTTTCAATTGATGCTATATCATCTTGAACACCTAATTCTCGTCTCTTATTCTCATGTTCCCTATCTTTTTCTTGAATATATTGTTCGGCTCTAATTTTTATCTCCGAAGCAACATCCATATCAAAACCTTCAATTGATGCAATCTCTTCTGCATCAACATCAATAATTTCATCTGCAGAACCAAAACCTTCCGTAACTAAAAGTTGGGCTATGGTCTCATCAACATCAAGTATCTCAATAAACATTTGACTTCTCTGTTTAAACTCTTCTTGTCTTCTTTCAGACTCCTCTGCTTCAGTAAGAACATCAATGTCCCAGCCAGTCAATTGAGAAGCCAATCTTACGTTTTGGCCTCTTCGACCTATTGCTAAAGATAATTGATCGTCTGGTACTATTGATTCTATTCGCCTTGCCTCCTCATCTAAAACAACTTTTGTCACTTCAGCAGGTGCAAGAGAATTAACAATAAAAGTAGCATCATCCAATGACCATTGAATAATATCAATTTTTTCACCCTGTAATTCATTAACAACTGCTTGAACTCGGCTTCCTCTCATACCAACACAAGCACCCACAGGATCAATTGATGTATCTTGAGAGGTAACTGCTATTTTTGCTCGGCTACCTGGATCTCTTGCAACAGATTTGATTTCGATAATGCCATCATAAACTTCTGGTACTTCTTGCGAAAAAAGTTTTGCCATAAAAGTTGGGTGTGTTCTAGATAGAAAAATTTGAGGTCCCCTAGTTTCCCTTCTAACGTCATAAATATATGCTCTAACTCTGTCTCCATTCCTAAAATTTTCTCTAGGGAGCAACTCATCTCTTCTTATTACTGCCTCTGCTCTACCTAAATCAACAGTTACATTTCCATACTCAACTCTTTTAACTATTCCGTTAACAACTTCCTCAATCCTGTCTTTATACTCTTCATATTGTCTCTCTCTCTCTGCCTCACGAACTTTTTGAACAATGACTTGTTTAGCTGTTTGTGCAGCAATTCTACCAAAGTCGATTGGGGGAAGAGGCTCTGCTATTATATCACCAACTTGAGCATCGGGGTTCTGTTCTCTTGCAGTATTGATATTTATTTCTGTGGCTTCATTTTCAACTTGGTCAGAGACCTCTAAGTATCTAAAAAGTTTGATCTCGCCAGTTTTTGGATCTATTTCAGCTCGAATTTCATTATCTGCGCCATATTTAGATCTTGCCGCTTTTTGAATTGCCTCCTCCATAGCAGATATAACCATTTCGCGTTCAATAGATTTCTCTCTGGCTACTGCATCTGCAATTTGCAACAACTCCAAACGGTTCTGACTAGTAATTGTATGTTCAGCCGTCTGTTCTTTCATCACAAAATCTCTCTTTCTTTAGTTTAATAAATTCTTCATTAGCCTTTTTAGATATTTCAATTAATTCTGAATTAAGAACTAATTTTGCCTCTCGTATATTTAATCTGTCTATCTCTATAATTTCTCCAGAAACATCCAAACATAACACATTATCTTGAATAACAATTAACTTTCCACTTAAAGATTTTTTCCCCAAAAATTTTTTACTAAATTTTAATTTAATTTGAAAACCAATAAATCTCTTAAAATCTTTTTCTGTTACCAAAGGACGATCAATGCCAGGCGAACTAACTTCTAAATTATAGTTTGAAGGCAAATAATCTAAAGTGTCTAATACTGGAGAAAGCACACGACTAATTGTAGCACAATCTTTTGCATTTACTCCACCATCACCCTGAATTAAATTCAAATATGCATCCTTATGTTCAATCATAACTTGCAATATTGTTACCTTTCCATCTATAAAAATTTTAACACGAACAGCTCTAAAACCTTTTTGTTCTACAATTGGCATAAGCAGTTTACTTAATTTATTTATTAACAAATCCATCTTCATAAAAAAAGTGGGCTTTCGCCCACCTAAGTCCCAAACTACCAATTTAAATAATTCTAAAACCGATAATAATTATTTAAATTTACTCTTCAAGTGTTATAAGGGCTTAGATTTTATAAATTTGAGAAAAATTGGTGAAATTCCCCTTTTTTTTGCTTTTATTTCGTATCTTGTGTCAACCCAAGTTTTAGGTTTTAATAGCCAATCCTCGCGTCTTTGAGCCGTCCATTTAAATGAAGGATGTTTCTGAAAATGTAACAGTGTATGCCTACAATAATCTTTATCATCTGAGACAAACCACAAAATACCATTATTTATCAGTAGTTTAGAGAATATATCAATAATTTCTTTTTGAATTATTCTTCTTTTATGATGTTTGATTTTGGGCCAAGGATCTGGAAAAAGGAGGTATATGCAATCAAAAATATTTTGTGGAAGTAGGTATAAAATTTTAGTTACATCGCCAGGAAAAAATTTAATGTTATTTATGTTTTTTTGATTAATTTTTGATGATAAAGAAGCTATTCCATTAATATATTGTTCTACTGCGAAAAAACCTTTGTTAGGGTTTTTGATAGCCTCACTAACAATAAATTCACCTGAACCAGAACCTATTTCAAGAGACAAAGGATAATATGACCTATTAAAAAAAAAATTTGAATTAATTTTATCAGCTGTAACTGAGTTTGTTTTTAAAATCTTATTTAAAACTTCATTCTTAGCCTTACTGAGTGGCCGTCCAGATTTTCTTCCTTTATAACTTAATAGCTTTTCTTGTTCCAAAAAGGAATTGTTATTAGTTGAATTGATCAAGATAAAGTAGATTTTAAATCATCTATCAAGTCAAGTTTCTCCCATGAGAAACTTCCATTCTTTTCTGGCTCACGGCCGAAATGGCCATATGCTGCAGTCTTTTTATAAATAGGCTGATTAAGCTGTAAATGTTTTCTTATACCTCTTGGGGTTAAATCCATAATTTTTTTTATTACTTCCTCAATTTTATTATCTGAGACAATACCAGTACCATACGTATCCACATAAACCGACAATGGATGTGAGACACCAATCGCGTAAGATAGTTGAATGGAACATTTGTCTGCAAAATTAGAAGCAACAATATTTTTTGCTAAATATCTTGCTGCATAAGCTGCCGATCTATCTACCTTGGTTGGGTCTTTACCTGAAAATGCGCCCCCACCATGAGGAGCGGCACCACCGTAAGTATCAACAATAATTTTCCTACCTGTTAAACCAGCATCGCCATCTGGACCACCTATCACAAATTTTCCAGTTGGATTAACAAAGAAATTTTTTTCATTACACATCCAACCTTCAGGAAGGGCTTTGATAACATATGGCTCTACTATTGATCTTATTTCGTCTTGTGATAGCCCTTCATCGTGCTGTGTTGATAATACTATTGAGGATGCTTCAACTGGTTTACCATTTCTGTACTCTAATGTTAATTGACTTTTGGAATCAGGTTTTATGCCTTTTATTTCTCCGGAATGTCTTGCTTCTGCCAAAAGTCTAAGAATTTTATGAGAATAAAAAATCGGCGCAGGCATTAATTCTGATGTTTCCCTGCAAGCATACCCAAACATGAGGCCTTGATCGCCAGCACCTTCATCTTTATTTCCAATTGCATCTACGCCTTGAGCAATATCAGGTGATTGATTATGCACATAAATTTCTACATTAGCATTTTTCCAATGAAAACCTTCTTGTTCATAACCTATATTTTTAACTGTATTACGAGCTATATCTTCAATTTGATTTAAAATTTGATTAGGCCCTCTTACTTCCCCAGCAAGAACAATCCTATTAGTAGTAGTTAAAGTTTCAACTCCAACCCTAGCTTCTGGTTCAGCTTCTATATATGCATCAACAATAGCATCAGAAATTTGGTCACATATTTTATCTGGATGACCTTCTGAAACCGACTCACTCGTAAAAAAATAATCACTTCTTGACATTACTTATCCATTAATTTTATAAAAAAAATAATACTAATATCTATCTTTTAATTATTCAATTCAATTAAAAATTATTTTTTCCGTATAAAATAAATTTTACTGGTTATTAAATATTTTTTTTATTGCTTGAAACAAAAAAATAGAAGAAATTAGAAATATTCCTAACGTAAAAACTAAAATATCTCCAAATCTTGAATATATAGTGCTTTGTAAATTTCCGGGTAAAAAATGATCGATTATCCCAAATTTTCCATAAGGAAGAGATTTCAATACTCGCCCATAGGAGTCAATAACAGCAGATATACCTGTATTTGATACTCTTATTAGCGGCAGACCTTCTTCAATTGTTCTAATTCGGGCCATTTCAAAATGTTGCTGGGGACCAGCAAAATTTCCAAACCAGGCATCATTTGATAATGATAGCATCCATTCAGGTCTAACTTTTGAATTCACAACTTCCCCTGGGAAGATTGCTTCAAAACAAATTAAGGGACTAAATGAGGGAAAGTTATCAAATTTTATAGTTTTAGGCCCGCCCCCTCTTGAATAGTCAATAGGCCCAAATACTATTTTACTGAATCCAAAATAATCAAACAAATTTCTAAAAGGTAAATACTCTCCAAAAGGAACAAGATGAAATTTGTTGTATGAATCAACTATATCTAATTTCTCATTTAATATTACAACACTATTATATAATTTAAATTTTTCTGGGTTATATTCATTGAATATTATTCTTGGCATACCAGTTATCAACATAGCATCATTCCGAAGTAAATCATAAATAGAGTCTTTGTTTAATATTTCATTTATTGATGTGTATGTTAAGGCTGTTTCTGGCCAGATAAATAAATCTATTTCATTAAAATCCTCATACTTACTTAAAGAATAATGTTTCATAAAATTTTTGTATTTTAAGCTTTCTTTCCACTTTTCGTTTTGAACTATATTTGGCTGCACTAACCTCAATTTAATATTTTTATAATGATTTATGGAGTTATCTAACTTATAAGATCCGAAAAAATGCAATGTAAACAAAATTGCTATACCTAAAATAGGTATGACTAAATTTTGTTTCTTCTTTGACCCAACTAAAGAAAATGAACATGCAAAGAAAATTGCAAAAAAAGAAAGCCCATAAATTCCTACTACTGAAGCTATTTGAGATATTGTCAAAAAATCACTAAATGTATAACCAATTAAATTCCATGGGAAACCTGTCAAAATGTTTCCTCTAAGCCATTCAAAAAATACCCAAAATACTGGAAAAATAAATACTAGCTGAACACTATTTTTTGATAAATGTTTTGTTATGAGTGTAACAAGCCCAACAAACATTGATAAGAATGCAGGTAAAATAAATATCGCGAAAGGAATTAACCATGCATTCTCTGCAGGATCTACTAACATAGGATAGGCCATCCAATGCAAGCTAAAAACAAAAAAACCAAAACCAAAAAACCATCCTACTAAAAAAGATACCCTTAAACCATCACACCCTTTTAGCAGCCATAATAAGCCAACAAAAGAAACGATAAGTATGGGAAAAACATTGAAAGGCGGTATAGCAGTTACCGCTAGTGAACCAAATATAAATGAAGTTACATATCGTTTAAAACCATAAGTATTTCTAAGAAAATTTTTTATATTATTTAAAATTTTAGTAAAAATACTTTAATCTCTTTCATCTTTGATTTGAGTTATTTTTCTTATAATTAGTTTTTTTACTCTTCTTGCATCAGCTTGAGTAATTTCAAATTCAAAACCACCATTATGTGAAATTACTTCACCTCTCTGGGGGACTCTTCCAGCTAATGATGCTACGACACCTGCAACCGTATCAATTTCTTCATCATGATGTTCCGGAAGAAAATCAGCACCTATTGATTTTTCAACATCAGCAGTTGATGCTCTTCCAGAAGCTTCAATGCTTCCATCAGACAAAATATTAAACAGAGGTTTCTCATCCTCATCGTGCTCGTCTTCTATATCTCCCACAATTGACTCCACTAAATCCTCAATTGTAACTAAGCCATCTGTACCACCATATTCATCAACAACAAGTGCCATATGAAGCCTTTTAGTTCTCATGGTTAAAAGAAGATCTGGAACTGACATTGATGGCGGAACAAACAATGCCTCCTTTAGGTGAGAAGATAGCTTGAAAGCCTTTCTTCTATCCCAAAATTTAACTATATCCTTTATGTGGATTACACCAGAAACATCGTCTAAATTATCTTTGTAAACGGGCATTCTTGAATGAGATTCTTTTTGGAATGCCTTAATTATTTTATCTATTGAGCTTGATAAGCATACGGCAACTATGTCAGCTCTTGGTATCATTACATCATTAACTTTTAAATCACCGAAAGACAGAAGGTTTCTTAATAATAATTTAGACTCTTCATCTAACTCACCCTGCTCCTCTTCATGCTGTTCTATAAGATTTTTTAAATTATTTGAATTTGTAATATCTTCATTTTTTAAAAAGCCAAAATTTAAAAGTCGCTCAACTAAAGTTTTTTTTAGCTGAAACGAGTTTGATGAGTTACTATCAGTATTGGTGTTATTTTTTTTATTTAAATTATTCTCTTTCATAAATATTTAATCAATTAACTCAGTACTATATGGGTTTTTATAACCCAAGATGCCTAGTACCTTTATTTCAATTCCCTCCATAACTTTAGAATCTATTTTATTTTTATGACTATAACCTATTAGGTGAAGTAAGCCATGTATTATAAGATGAATTAAATGCGCACTTAAAGTTTTTTTTTGTTCACATGATTCTTTATGTACACTCTCATAACCTATAGCAATATCTCCGATATATCTCCTATTATATTTAAACAAAAGATCGGAGTCTTTTTCTTGAGAAAATGCTAAAACATTGGTTGGGCTTGGCTTTCCTCTATATTTATGATTCAATTCTTTCATTTCCAAGTCTGAAGTTAGTCTAATAGACAACTCTATATCTTCGTCTATTTCTATTACACTAATAGTTTTAATTACAGCTAGTTTCACATTAGAAGCTAATTCAGGTTCTATATTATGCCAATTTTTGTAGTCGATAATAATATTTACATCAGGACTGGCCAAATTAACCTTATTACTTTCATTGGTTTTGAGTTTTGTCACTATTTTCGTAGGCCTCAACCATTTTTATAACTAATTGATTTCTTACAACATCTTTACTATTAAATCTAATAAAAGCTATATCTTCAATATTATTTAATATTTCTGTTGCTTGCTTCAAACCTGATAATTGATTATTACTCAGATCAATTTGAGATAAATCTCCTGTTACTACCATCTTTGAGTTTTCACCTATCCTTGTAAGTATCATCTTCATTTGCATAGGTGTAGTATTTTGCGCCTCATCTACAATAATATAGGCATTAGCAAGGGTTCTGCCTCGCATAAATGCAAGTGGTGCGACTTCTATTTCACCACTTTCTAACTTTCTAAAAACTATCTCTGCAGGAAGCATATCGTATAGCGCATCATATAGTGGCCTAAGATATGGATCAACTTTATCCTTTAAATCCCCAGGTAAAAAACCAAGCCTCTCCCCAGCCTCTACTGCTGGACGAGATAGAATTATTCTATCGACTTCACTATTTAATAATGATTGAACTGCTGCCGCAACTGCTAAATATGTTTTGCCTGTGCCTGCTGGTCCAATTGCGAAAACTAAAGAATTTTCTTTCATCAGATTAAGGTAAGATTTTTGGTTCAATGACCTAGCAATAATTTTTCTTTTAGATGTATTTATATAAACAGGACCACTATCATAATTTTCTTTTTTACCATTTATCATTTTCAACTCACCTTCGACATCACCTAAACTAATTTCTGAACCATCCTTTAATCTTCTGTATAAATTTTTGAGAATTAAACCTACATTTTTACAATTTTTTGATTCTCCAAATATTTCTATATGATTACCTCTATAATTGATCTTGGTATCAGTATTTTTTTCTAACAATATAAGGTGTTCATCCTCTCTACCATATAGCGCTGGAAGTAATGAGTTATCGTCAAAAGTAAATGAAAGCATAATGAAATTATATAATTATTATTTTTTCCAAACAATTAATTTATCGAACGTGCTTTTAAACAATTACTTTCAACACTTTCAACAAACACATTAAATGTTTGCCCAATAAGACTTTTACTACATTTAATTTTAACCGGCTGTAAATATTCCGACTTTCCTATGAATTCATCACCAGAAGAAGAAACTTTTTCAAGCAAGATATTTAATTTTTTCCCAACAAAAGAGACATTAAATCTTGTTCTCTCACGATTGAGAATTTTTTGGAGCTCATAAAGTCTATTTTTTTTGATCTCATCAGAAATTTGATTATTTCTTAAAGAAGCAGGCGTTCCAGGTCTTGGGCTAAAAATAAATGAAAATGACTGAGAAAATTTTACCTCTTCTACTAAATTAATAGTGCTTTGAAAATCATTTTCTGTTTCACCTGGGTATCCAACTATAAAATCACTTGAGAAAGAAATTTCAGGTCTCACAACTTTTAATGAGTCAATAATCTTTTTATAATCCTCGATATTATGTCCCCTATTCATATCTTTGAGTATTTTATCTGATCCAGATTGCACCGGAAGATGAATAAGTGGCATTAGTTTTTTTTGATACCCAAAAAGATCAATTAAGTTTTTTTTCATATCCCTTGGATGAGATGTTGTAAATCTAATTCTATCTAAATTTTCAATTTCAGCAATTCGATTAATTACATAATCTAAGCCAACCTCTTTACCATTATTTGCTTGACCGTGATATGCATTAACATTTTGACCTAGCAAGGTAATTTCTTTCACACCACTAGAGACTAAAACTTTTGCCTCGGCAACTATTTCTTCGACAGATCGTGAGTATTCCGAACCTCTTGTATATGGAACCACACAAAATGTACAAAATTTGTCACAACCCTCTTGCACTGTTAGAAAAGAGGATAATTGTTTTTTATTTAAATTATCTTGAGGAATTAGATTGAACTTTTCCTCCAGTGGAAAAGAAATATCTATTTCTGCTTTATCAAATTCATCTACTTTTTTCAATAAATCTGGGATCTTATGGTAAGTTTGAGGTCCAACCACTATATCGACAAAGGGAGCACGCTTTAATATTTCATCACCCTCAGCTTGAGCAACACATCCTGCAACAACTATAGACATCTTTTCGCCAGCTGATTTTTTTTTTGCTTTAATTTTTCTTAGTCTTCCAAGATCTGAGTATACTTTCTCACCTGCTTTCTCACGGATATGGCATGTATTCAGAATAACTAAATCAGCATCACTAGGGTTATCAATTGACGAATATCCGCTTTTACTCAAAATTTCTAACATTTTATCTGAGTCGTATACGTTCATTTGACAACCAAAGGTTTTTATAAATATATTTTTATTCAATTGACTTATCTCATTACATAATGCTTTAAAAATACTTTTTTATAACTATTTTATTCATTCTAGTCGACCAGAAATTGCTTTTGATAAACCATTTGATATTACTTCTTCACAGTGTTCAGATAATTCTTTTCTTGAATTAAATGTTCCTATGGTTTGGGGTTCATGAAAAATAATTACAGACTCTGCAGGCCCAGCCAAAAGCAAATTTAAAATATGTGATATTAAACTCATTTCACCAAACCATGCAAATAAAGGTCTTTCACTAAGACCAGCTGGAAGACCATTTACCCCAGTGTATGCAATTGTTATGGGTTGAATGGTTATTTGATAATCTGCTTGATTTAATTCTGCAAGCGAAAATAAACTAGACTTAAATGGTAAAACTTTTTTCCCATCACTACTGGTTCCTTCAGGAAATAAAAGCAAATTATCACCAACTAATAACCTACTAGCCATTATTTTTTTCTGAGCTATTAGGTCTTTGATAGATCTCTCTATAAATACTGTTCTTTGAAGCTTAGCAAGTAAGCCAAAAAAAGGCCAATCTTTCACCTCTCTTTTTGCAATAAAACTTACTTTTAAAGAGGAACTAATTACTAAAATATCTAGCCATGAAATATGATTAGAGACAATTAATAGAGGTTTTTCTGATGTACATTTTCCATATTTAATTACTTTTAGACTAATTAATCGTATAACAAACTTATGATAATGGTGAGGAATAAAACCAGGTTTGATGTTTAAGGCTACAGATATAAATTGAAAAATGATTAAAATCAGCGTTACTAAAAAAAATATTGTAAGGATCAAGATCAGTCTTATGAAGCTCATAGAAATAAAAACCTATCAACTAAATAATGACTAACATTATTTATCTTGATCTTTTGGAACACCATATAACTCAAGTCTATGATCTACTAATTTATAGCCTAGTTTATCTGCTATTATTTTCTGAAGTTCTTCTATTTCTTCATCTCTGAATTCGATTACTTGTCCCGTTTTTAAATTTATTAAGTGATCATGATGCTCTTCTGGAATTATTTCATATCTAGCCCTAGTTCCGCCAAAATCTGAACTGCTGATTATACCCGCATCCTGAAATAATCTCACAGTTCTATAAACAGTAGCAATTGAGATTTCCGGGTCAATAGTAATTGCTCTTTCATGTAGTTTTTCAACATCTGGATGATCATTTGATTCTGAAATAACCTTAGCTATAGTCCTCCTTTGACCAGTCATTCTTAAACCTTTATCAACACAAATTTTTTCAATAGTCTGAGCCATTTGCTCTATTTAACCTCTTAAATTAAGAATAGATATGTTTAAATTTATATATATTAACTATAATATACCAAAAAACTTTTTAGGATTCTATATGTGCGATAAAAATAAATTTTTTATTGATGTAACCAAGGAAATCTGCCCAATTACATTTGTAAAAGTTAAGATTAAACTCGAATCTATGCCACCAGGTAAAAATTTAGATGTTAAATGCAAAGGTAAAGAGGCTTTTGATAATATTTGTAAATCAGTTTTAAATAGCGGTCATCATATCTCATCAAAAAAACCCTCCCTTAATTTTGAAAATAATATAATTAGTATTAAGAAGATATAGTTTTTTTTTTCATAATATACGCATCTTCTTTTTTTCCATGATTTTTCTTATAGTATCCTTCTCTAACATTTAATATTTTAAATCCTAACTTTACATATAAATTTATTGCATATGTATTTTGAGTTGATACTTCTAGAAAAATATTTTCTTTATTATTATTTTTGTATATTTCTATTATATTCTTAAGTATATAATAACCAAATCCTTGTTTTCTAAAACTTTCTTTTATTCCAAAATTAACTATTTCTACTTCATTCTCTACAGTTGAAAATATTCCAATTCCTATTGAGACCTTATGTTCATTATAAAATAAAAATGATTCAATATAGGATAGATTGATATATTTTAAAAAATTTTCTTTAGACAATTTTTCTATAAATATAGTTTTATAGATTTGATAAAGTAATATTTTTTTTTCTAAATTATGAGTTTTTTCCAAATAGAATTCTTTTTTCATATATAACTATGTATTCAAATATATAGGATCACAACCGTAGTAATTTGTAATTGTATTATTTTCAACTAAATCATTCAAAATATAAGAAATTAAAGTTGAGGGTAAAAATTTACTTGAATTATTCTCATACAAAATTATTTGATAATTCTCAATAAGTTTCTTGATATCACTTATCAAGTTACCGGTAACTGTACACTTATTTACTGAGAGAAAGTCCATCAAATCCATTAAATTTAATTTCGTGGGAGTATTTTTAGGGCTTCCTAAATGAGAAAAATACTGAAAATATATTTCTTTACCTCTTGCTTTATTTATAACAATTATATCCCTGTTATTGTCAGTATTTATTCTTGCTTCATAGGCTAAAATCTGAAGTGAACTTACTCCTACTATTGGTTTTTTTAGAGATAATGCTAGTCCCTTAGCAACCGAAATGCCCACTCTTACTCCAGTATAGCTTCCAGGCCCCCTTGAAATACCAATTAAATCTATATCATGGAATTGAATTTTTGCTTTTTTAACTTGTTCTTGTAAAATAGGAATTATTACTTCTGAAGACCCATGATCTTGGAATAATATTGTTTCAGATAGAACTTTCCTATTTCTTGATATAGTTAAAGAACATGAGTTAAGAGAAGTATCAAAAGCTAGAATTAACATAATTTAATGGTATGTTGTATTTATTATGAAATTAATTGAAATTTTACCTGATCAACAAAATATTTTAATTTCCTTAGCATATGCAAGTAATAATAACTTCATTGGTAAAAAAATATATAAAAAAGAAAAATCTTTTCTAAGGCAAGAGGCAATTTTGGCTCTAAATAAGACAATACATATAGCAAGTAAAATGGAACTTAAAATTAAAATTTTTGATACTTTCCGCCCGGTAGAAGCCCAACAAATAATGTGGGACTTTAACCCAGATCCTAAATATATTGCCGATCCAAAATTAGGTTCTCCTCATTCTAGAGGAGTAGCGATAGACCTAACATTATGCACTAAAGATAATGTCGAACTTGATATGGGGACTCCATTTGATAGCTTTAGCGAGAAATCTCATCACGATTGGTTGGATTTTGACCATGATATTATTAAAAATAGAAGCTTACTTCTAGGCATTATGACTTTATCTGGTTGGGATTTTTACAACAATGAGTGGTGGCATTACCAACTGTTTGAACCAAAAAAATACCCACTTCTAACTGATAAAGCAGCAGGAACGAACTTAATATGAATAAAACTATAATTTTTTTTCCTTTAATTATACTATTATTTCAAATTTTTTTAACCCAGAAAGCTTTTTCTGACAACTATAGTAGTTCTGCCTCTATTCTTTTATATCATCGATTTGGTGAAGATAGTTATCCAAGTACAAGTTTAAGTATTGAACAACTTGAAAAGCACATAGAAATTCTTTCAAAACCCGAATACAACGTAATGCGTTTAGAAAATGTAGCCTCTGCTATTACTAGAGGTGAAAGCCTACCTGATAAAACTGTAGCTATATCTATCGATGATGCATTTAAATCTGTATATACAGTTGCATGGCCAAGATTAAAAGAAGCAAACCTTCCGTTTACTGTTTTTGTAAGCACAGAAACTATTGATAAAAAATATACAAGTATGATGAGTTGGGATCAGATTAAAGAATTATATAAATCAGGAGTTACTATAGGTAACCATTTATCCTCTCATGAAAGCATGATTCAACTTGATTCTAATACATGGAAAAATAAGATAGATTTTGCACAAAAAAGGCTCACAGAAATTTTAGGTGAGGAACCATCTTTATTTGCCTATCCTTATGGTGAAGCGAATAATGAGATGAAATCTTTTTTAAGAGAAAGAGGTTATGCTGCAGCTTTTGGTCAGCATTCAGGTGTTGCTTCAGAGTATTTAGATCCTTTTTTTCTACCAAGGTTTTCTTTTAATGAAAAATATGGTGGTTTAGATAGACTGAAACTGGCAATTAATGCATTGCCCATTCCTATAAAAGATATAACTCCAAAAAAAATAATTATTGAAAATAATCCACCATTCTTAGGATTTACAGTAATTGATAATGCATTAAACCTTAGCAGACTTCAATGCTTTGGATCTAGACAAAACAAACCTTCAATAATTGAAATACTACCTGCGAAAAGAGTCGAGATTAGGTTTCAAGAAAAATTCAAGAGGGGACGGAACAGAGTTAACTGTACTCTACCTTCAAAAAATAATAGATGGCACTGGGTTGGTTTCCAGCTAATATCTAAAAGTAGTCCCTAAATCCAACTTTATCAAATCTTTGCAAATTATTTGAAAGTATTATTGATTTGACTAATTTGACATAGTCTTTTCTTTTTACAGAATAATTGTCCAGAGTATCCGCTAGAGAGAAAATATCTAAGTTTTTATTTTTATTCATTTTTTCTCTTTGATTTCTAAACTTTCTATATGCTCTATGATAATTTAAATTAAAGATATACTGCTCTACAGATTGTTCTAATTTGTCAAAAGATCTAATCTCATGGTATTGACCGGGAGATCTATTTAAAGGGACCAACCCAGTCCCACTTTTATAAGTCCACTGGCCAAACACAGCATTACCATTTTTTGCAAACCTAGAAGTTCCCCAACCTGATTCAATTATCGATTGAGCCAGCGCTAAAGATGGTGGAATAGTATTATGTCTATTTAATAAACTTTTAAAATCATATAACTTTAAGTCATATTGATTAAATTTATCTATTAACCAAATTTTTTGAGTTAATGTGATTTTTACTCCCTTTCTTTTTTTATTTTCCAAAGACAAAATAAAAGTTCTATCATTTTCTATTTTTTCATTAGCCTGAAGAATTAAGGGTAAAAGAATTTTAATAAATAAACTCTTCTTTAGATCTACTGACTGAACTTTATCAATATCAAATGGCAATCTTGAGACATATATTCTTGGCACAGAGTCTTTACTTTTTATTATATTATCTAGCTCAAAATTAATTTTTTTAAAGGTTTTAATTAAATCAGATGAGGAACGAATAAATACAGCAAACTCGTTAGAGTGGTTAATTTTAAATAAATCTGGACCAATGGCTGGAGAAACAAAATCAGATTGGTTTTTTATTTTTCCTCTCATAATGGTTGCAGAGTGAGTTACTAAAGATGGAAAAATGAAATGGGATATAAATATAACCCCCAATATAGCAAATGTTAAATTTCTAATACGCTTACGATTTATAATTTTATATTCCATAATGCCAAAAAATTCCTAAATCTTATTTGTATAGCCATCATTAACGTACTTAATGGTTAAAATTAAATTAACCATATTTATACTACAAATTGGGTTTTATCTGTTATATAGCACAATATAGAGTGTGTAACTATAAAATTGACCATATAATCTCTAAGGGATTGATTATTATTAATTTTTTCTGAGAAAAACTTATTTTCCTAGAATAGACTATAAAACATAAATATGTTTGTTTTGGAACTATTCAACCATCAAAAAAACGAATTTTTTATGATAACTCATCTATTTGACCATCAGTTAAGTCTCCAGGAACAACAGTAACAGGTATTCTAATACCTGATGATCTTCCTACTAGCTGAGAAACTAAAGGACCTGGACCATCTGACCCTGAAGCAGAACCTAGAACAAGTATTTTAATATCTAGATTTTTATCAATTAGATCCATAATTACTTTATCAGTTTTACCCTCAATAATTAAAGATTCTGATTCAATACCCCATTGATCTTTAATTTCATTACATAACCTTGAAAGTAAATCTTTTGCATCATCCTTCGCCTCTTGTCTCATTCTTTCTTCTACAGCTAACCAGTGCTGAAAGTCTGCCGGATAAATTACTCTCAACATTAAGACTATACCTTGAGTTCTAGATGCTCTTCTGCAAGCAAAACGAAGCGATTTCCTACATTCAGGAGTATCATCAACAATCACTAAGAGCTTTCTTTTGTTTTCAGTAATAACCACTTTTTACACCTTAAATGAAAATCATTTAAACATTTTTTGTTAAGTTAGAAAACCAACAATATTTTTTACTTCTTTTAAAACTGGCCTTGAGATCTCCTCAGCCTTATAAGCTCCCTCTTTCAAAATTTTATTTAACTCATCTTTGTTATTTAATAATTCTTTTATTTCCGCTCCTACTGGCTGGAGCTCTTTAATAATACATTCAGTAAGATCATCTTTCAAAACAGAAAAAGTACCTCCACCATAATCTTTAACAATTTCGTCCTGTGTTTTACCCATTAAGGCAGCAAAAATACCAATTAAATTTTTTGCTTCTAATCTATTTGAAAGTTCAGAGGGGGAATCCGGAACAGGAAGAGAATCGGTTTTTGCCTTTTTAATTTTAGCAGAAATCTTCTCAGGAGAGTCTGTTAAATTTATTCTAGAAAAGTCTGAGTTATCTGATTTACTCATTTTCTTTGAACCATCTCGTAAGTTCATTACTCTGGTAGCTTCTCCAATAATTAGTGGCTCAACTAAAGGAAAATAATCAATATTATAATTATCATTAAAAGAAGCCGCTATATCTCTTGTTAATTCAAGGTGTTGCTTTTGATCATCTCCAACAGGAACATGAGTTGCTTTATAAGCAAGTATATCTGCTGCCATTAAATTTGGGTATACATATAAACCAGCAGATGCTTTTTCTTTGTTTTTGCCTGCTTTATCCTTAAATTGAGTCATACGATTTAACCAACCAATTTTTGCTGTACAATTAAATATCCAAGCAAGTTCAGCGTGCATTGCCACCCTACTTTGATTAAATAATATTGAATTATTAATATCTATACCCGATGCAATTAAAATAGAAGCTACTTCAAATATGTTATCATTTAATTCTTCTGGATTCTGAAATGTTGTAATTGCATGCATATCAACAACACAGTAAATACATTCATATGAAGACTGAAGATCAACCCAATTTCGAACAGCACCTAGATAATTACCTAGATGGAGATTACCAGTTGGTTGTATACCAGAGAAAATTCTTTCCACTTACCTATTCCTTATAAACTAACTCGACTTATTTATTTTTGATTTTAAATCTATAAAGCTAATTGTATTTAATAACTTTGAAGTTAACATATATACTAATAGTCCAGATAAAACTAATAAAATTAATATAGAAATTTTATTAAAATATTGCATATTATTATTAATAATGAAGGTTTCTATAAATATAAGAAATATTACCATTAACACAGAAGATAATAATATTTTTAAGATTGTTTTAATTAAGACAAAATCTGGAACCCACCAAGATTTATACAATAAAATTATAAATAATAATATCACGTTAAACCAGGCACTTATTGCAGTAGCCATTGCTAAGCCTATGTGTTGATAATATTGAATTAAAAAATAATTTAATATCACATTTAAAGTAACTGAAAGGACTGCGATTGTTACAGGTATGGTTGTATTTTTTCTAGAAAAGAATGATACAGAAAGAATTTTCAACAATATATAAGCTGGTAAGCCACAAGCATAAGCTGTTAAAGCTTGTGATGTTAAAAATGAGTCATTAAATAAAAAAGCACCTCTTTCAAAAAGAGGCCTAATTATTTCTTGAGAGAAGAATATGAATGAAAACATAGCAGGTATTCCAAAAAAAAGCCCTATTTCTATTGCTCTGTTTTGTAAGTTAACAGCTTCCTTTTCTTTATTAGTAATTATTTTTTGAGATAGTATAGGCAATAAGGCCGTGCTTAGAGCGACACCAATAATACCCAGGGGTAATTGATTAACCCTGTCTGCGAAATATAAGAATGATATAGAGCCTTTAGGAAGTAAAGATGCAAAGATTATATCGGTTAATAAATTAATCTGCACTACACTTGCTCCAATTACACCTGGTAAAAATAATTTAAAAAATTCTATATGTTTTTTTGAATAAGAAGGTAATGTCAGAAAAATTCTGATATTTAGCTTATGTAGAGGAAAAAAAAGCCATAAGAGTTGAAATATTCCAGCTAAAGTTACTGCAATTGCAATAACTTCTCCTGAATTTTTATTAAAATAATTTGTTAAAGAAATCCCAAAGATCAACACAACATTTAGAATTATTGGAGTGAAAGCTACTGATGCAAATTTTCCCAATGAATTTATTACACCAGAAAATAGAGTAACTAAACTTATTAAAATAAGATATGGAAAAGTTAATCTACTGAGTTTTATAGTTAGTTCGGACTGCTCCCCTCCAGGTAGATAGCCAGGAGCAAAAATTAATATTATTGAAGGCATGAAAACTTGCGCTAATATAACAAAAATTATAGTAACTAAAAGTAATAGGGATAATATTCTTTCAGCAAATATAATTGCTTTTCTCTGCCCATCAACTTTTAATATTTCTGAAAATATTGGTATGAATGCAGCATTGAATGCTCCCTCTGCAAATATTCTTCTAAAAAAATTTGGTAATTTAAAAGCAACTAAAAATGCATCACTTGTGATACCAACACCGATAAAACTTGCCAATAGAAGATCACGTATAAAACCAAGAACTCTACTTATAAAAGTAAAAAAACTTATTGAAAAAAATGCTTTTTTAATAATCAAAAATTTCTAACCCTTATAATTATATTTACTATATTAAAAAAATATATTGATTATAATTAACATATTTTAAAAACAAAAATTAGAATTTTATGAAAAATAGTTCAAATAAATCAACTACTCTTCTTATCATAGCACTAAGCATGCTAACTGCTTTTGCACCGTTGTCAGTTGACATGTATTTACCTAGCTTACCTATGTTAGCTAAAATATATGACGTTAATGAGGCAACTATTCAGCTAACTCTTAGCAGTTTTCTTTTTGGCTTTGCTGTAGCTCAGTTAATTCATGGCCCTTTATCTGATAGATGGGGCAGAAAACCGGTAATTTTTTTGGGCATAACAATATATATAATTGCGTCTTTGGGGGTGATTTTTTCTTCAAAAGTTGAAGCCATGATATTTTTTAGATTTTTTCAAGCTTTTGGAGGCTCTGCTGGACCGGTTATTGCCAGGGCTATAGTTAGGGATACCTTTAGTAAAGATAAGTCTTCGCAAATATTGTCAATACTTTTCTTAGTAATGAGTATGGCACCTTTGCTTGCACCCTTAATTGGAGGACAAATTTTATATTTTTTTGGCTGGAAGTATATTTTTATAACTTTAATTATATTTTCATTTATCTGCTTGATACTTACTTTTGGAATAAGGGAGTCTCTACCAAAAACTTCTCGGTCGAAAATAGGTTTTTTTAGTATTTTAATAATTTATAAAAATCTATTATTACATAAAAAATTTATAGGATATACATTATGTATGAGTTTTGGGTTTTCTGGTATGTTCGCATATATATCTGGATCTCCTTTCTTTATAATTGATTATTTAAATTTTTCTCCTCAACTTTTTGGTTTTTTCTTTTTTATAAATGTTCTCTTTCTAATTATTGGATCAACAATAAATGCGCTATTTGTTAATAAATATGGTAGCGAAAAAATGCTATTTATAGGAATATCACTTTCAGCAATTTTTGGCATATTTATTTTTCTAAATATTTTAATTTATCCCAAACTAAATTATACAATAATTTTTTTTATAACTTTGTTTATGCCTTCAGTAACAATTACAGGAGCTAATGCAACTGCAGCAGCGTTAAATTTATTTCCAAAAAACATAGGTTCAGCAGCCGCCGCAATAGGAGCTGTGCAATTTATGATAGGAGGTATATCTGGTTACGTTGTTGGAGAACTATACTTTTTTACATTTTATTCAATGGCAATTGTGATAGGTATTTCAGGCTTATTAAGTTTTTTCTCATATATCTTTATACTACGCCGCATTAGTTTGAATTTTTTTTCTAGATAAATTATTTTTATTAGTATCGATTTTTTCCTTTAAAAAATTAATTATTTTGTTTATTTTTCTTTTGTTAGTAACTTTTAATCCAAAAATATCTTTTACATAAAATACATCAACTGCTCTCTGACCATAAGTAGAAATATGAGCACTACTAATTTGTAATTCTAAGTTTGCAAGGCTTTCTGTGACCTCATAAAGAAGACCCCGCTTGTCATGAGTAGTCACCTCTAGAACAGTATGAAAATTACTAATATTATTATTTATAGATATTTTTGTTTCTATCTCAAAATAATTATTATTTTGTTCTAAACTTAACTTTTTATTATTATATTCATTTACCAGCCAGTTTTTATCTTTAAGGGAATTCTCTATATATCTAAATATTTTTTCTAAATCTGCGTATTCAGAGTAAGGCAAGCTTATTGAATTTTGCACCCAAAAAGTATCTAATGCCATTCCATGCTTTGTGGTGCTTACTTTTGCATCAAGAACAATGGCTCCTGCAAGAGTTATAGAACCAGCAAGACTAGAGAAAAGGCCTGGGTGATCTGGAGCATATACGTTAATTTCTGTTACAGCGTTTATTATATCATTATGCCAATCAATTTTTAAAACCTGATTTAAAAAATTTTGATTTTTTAAAATATTTGCGTGTCGTATTTGACTTGATAAATCATTTGATAGCCAGTATGTATCATAATGAAGATTAACAAATTTTTTAAAATCTTCTTTAGACCATCCCTTTAAATTACTTTTTAGTTTATTAATAGCTATATTTTTTCTCTTATTTAGTGGTGTCTCTACTAAACCGTCCATCAGATCATATGTAGATAGATATAAATTTTTTATAAGCTGACCTTTCCATGCATTCCAAGTATTTGGTCCAACAGCTGAAATATCTGAAATTGTGAGTAAAAGCAGCATGTCCAATCGTTCTTTTTTTCCAACAAATTCAGCAAAGTCTTCTATTGTTTTTAAATCCCCTAAATCTCTTTTGAATGCTGTATGGCTCATAATCAAGTGCCACCTAACTAACCAAGCAACTTCGTTCACTTCATCTTCATCAAGGCCAAATCTCGGACATAAGTCTCGTGCAATTTGTTCTCCTATCTTTGAATGATCACCTGATTGGCCTTTAGCTATATCATGAAGAAAAACTGAAAAGTACAAAACACGACGAGAAGTAATATTTTTTATTATTGCACTGGCTAACCTATGGTCATTATTTAGTTCACCTGATTCTATTTTATTTAAAATACCTATAGCTCTGATGGTATGTTCATCAACAGTGTAAAAGTGATACATATCGTGTTGAGTTTGCGCAACAACTCTTCCAAATTGCGGAATAAACCTTCCAAGTAATCCGGATTCATTCATTTTTCTTAGGGTTTTTTCTGGGTTTTTTTTAGAAACTAATATTTGTAAAAAAATAGAATTGGACTCGTTATCTTTTCTTAATTTGTATATTCTATATAAATTTCTAATTAAAATTGTAGTTGCTTTTGGATGTATTTCGATATCATAAGATTGTGATATAGCAAATAATTTTATAATATTTTCTGGTTTATTAAAAAAACGATCTTCATTAATTATTGTTATTCTATCTTGGTATTCTGCAAAAATGTCGTTATTTTTTTTTAAAATAGTATCGATTTTTTTAGTTAATTTTTTTTTAAAAAGATTTTTTTCGGAATCTATATTAGAAAAAAAAATTCGCGATAAAGAACCTACTTCATTAGCTGTCAAATAGTATCTTTTCATAAATCTTTCAACAGAATTATTTGATTTCGTAGTTCTATAATTTAGTTTTTTACTTATCTCTATCTGATGATTAAAAGTAAGCCTTTCTTCTGCATAACCTGATAAATAGTGCAACCAAAACCTTACAGTCCATAAAAAAGTTTTAGATTTTTTATATTTGTTAATCTCATTATTTGTAAAAAAACTTGAATTAAAAAATTGATCAATATTTTCTATATTATTTGAATATTTAGCAGCCCAAAAAATAGTCTGAATATCTCTCAACCCCCCTTTTCCTTCTTTAATATTAGGTTCAACTATATACCTTGATTCACCAAATTTTTTGTGTCTTATATTTTTTTCAATTAATTTAGAATTAATAAAAGAATTCTTGTCATTCAAGACTACTTCTTCATAATATCTTTTTCTTAATTTATCATAAAGTTTTCTATCACCGCAGATATACCTCGACTCAAGAATGCTTGTTTTAGTAAAAATATCGTTTTTAGAAATTTTTATGCAATCATTAATTGTTCTAACAGATTGACCTAATTTAAAACCAAGATCCCATAAAGAGTACAGTATGTATTCAACTACTTGTTCACACCAGAAGGTAAGCTTGTATGGATGTAAGAATATCAAATCTATATCAGAGTAGGGTGCCATTTCTGACCTCCCGTATCCTCCAGTAGCAATTAATGCTAGTCTTTCTGATTTTGTAGGGTTTGTTGCTCTATATATATGGAGTGTTCCAATCTCAAATAGTGTCCTTAAAACCTGGTCTATTAGAAAAGAATTTAGGTTTGCAGCTTGCATACCATTTTGATTTTTTTCAAATCTTTTTCTTATTTCTTTTTTTCCTACTTTTATTTCCTCTGCAAGTAATCTTAAAATTAATCTCTGAGAAGTTTCAGATTTCAAATTTTTTTCTTTAGCTATCAGTGAAATCTTTGTAGCAAGTTTTTTTCTATTAATTATGTTTCTTTGGTCAAGTAATAATTTAGGCATTTTTATAAATTGATACTAATTTATTAACTAATCAATCATATTTTTGATTTAATTTTTTTTTTATTTGATTTAAGTGTACAATACAAATCAAATGAACGCGGAGAGCCAGATATGAATGAAAATATCAAAAATTCAAGTAGTGTTATTCCTTTTCTACTTCTTGTTTTAGGGGCTATAATTTACGGAAGTTTTTTTTCTGCTCAAAGTATAGCTTTAAAACTTGGTGTTTCCCCACTTGGATTAGCTTTTTGGCAAGGATTTCTTGGTGCAATTATTCTTATATTCTTTTCCTTATTATTCAGAGAAATGCCTAAATTTTCATGGGACCACGTAAGGTTATATAGCTCAATATCCCTTTTTGCCTTTTCTATTCCCCTTATAGCTGTTAGTTTCGCTGCTCCTCACGTGCCTCCTGGAATATTGGGCTTAATAGTAACCTTAGTACCATCACTAACCTATTTATTTGCATTCCTTGCAAAGCTTGAGAAATTTAATTGGCTTTCAACTAGTGGTTTAGCCTTTGGGCTTGCTGGTGTAGTTATTATTGTTTTTTCAACAAACAGTATTGAAGGTTCCTTTTCAGGTACATGGTTTATTATTGCATTAATAGCTCCACTGGGATATGCAGCTAGTAATACTGCTGTAGCATTAATTAGACCTGCCGAAGCAACTACCATTCAGTTGTCAACTGGGGTGTTATGCTTTTCAGTTCCTATCTTACTGATTCCAATGCTTTTTGTTGATGGATTTTATTTTTTTAAAAATACTGATTATCAGGGTTTTTCTGCTGTTTTATGGGCAGGAATCACAAATATTGTTATATTCATCACATTATTTGAAGTAATTTACAGACGTGGACCAGTTTTTTTCTCGCAGTTTAATTATATTACTCCAGCAGCAGCTTTATTATGGGCATATTTAATATTTAGCGAGAATATTCCTTTTATTGTTTGGTTTGCAATCATATTAATGATTATTGGACTATATCTAGCTAACAGAGGAACAGCACTAAGCCTTCAAAAAGGGAAATAGAATGAAATCTCTAAGAATAGCCTGGATCTTACTTCTAGGAGGTGCTTCAATTTATGGAGGTATTTTTTCTGCAAACAAATTAGTTTCAGAAGCTGGAGTTCCATTTATTGCATACACATTTTGGCAAGCGTTAATTGGTGGATTGATGTTATTGGTGGTGGGAATTATAACAAATAATCTTCCTAAATTAACATCAGAACATATCATTTCATATATAATAACAGCACTTCTCGGCATTGTGATCCCTATTCTTATCCTTACTTTCATTGGTAACAGACTACCTGCTAGTATAATTGCACTTGCATATACTCTTATTCCGGGAATGACATTTATATTTGCTGTCATTCTTCGCTTAGATAAACCACGCTGGCTTTCGATTGGAGGACTTGTTTTTGGATTGATTGGTGTTTCTGTTTTGTTGCTTCCAAAAGGAACGTTACCAGCAAATAACTCAGTACTTTGGGTGCTGCTTGCTCTCGTTATGCCTGTGCTTTTTGCTACTAATAATGTTTACATTGCTAAAGTTAAACCTCCAAAAGCTAATGCTTTAATGCTTTCAACAGGCCTTTTGTTAACTGCTGCAGTTGTAACCTTCCCAATTATGCTGGCAAGCGATGGAATATATCTTTTTTGGCAAACATCCAGCAGCACTACATGGATAATAATTTGGACGGGCTGTATAAACATGGTTAGTTTTTTCTGTATGTTTGAAATAATACGCCGTGCGGGAGCAATCTTTTTTGGTCAGTATAACTACGTTATTGTTATATCAGGAATTGTTTGGTCAATTCTTATTTTTAATGAAATACTTTCTTTTTGGTTTTGGATAGCTCTGGCTTCTATGCTTATAGGACTGTACCTTAGCAATGCTGGGACAAATCAAAGCATCAGAGAGCTTTCGAAAAAATCATCGCAATAGTACAATACTTGATATGACCAACCAAAAAATAAAAAATATTACAAAGGGTTATTTCATTTTAATGGAAATTTTGAGTGCCAATGCTTTGCAATATCAATTCTTCGACACAACCATACATTTTCATGTTTTGACAAGTATTCCAAGAACTTGATAATTGCCATTGCACGCCCAGGCCTACCGGCCAAACGACAGTGCAGCCCTATAGAAAGCATTTTCGGTGAACCACTTTTACCTTCGGCATACAATAAATCAAAACTATCTTTAAGATATGAAAAAAATTGATCACCTGAATTAAAACCCTGTGGAGTAGCAAAGCGCATATCATTTGCATCTAATGTATACGGAATAATTAAAAGATCGTCATTGTACCAATAAGGAAGGTCATCAGCATACGAATCTGCAGCATAAAGAAATCCACCTTCAGCCGATACCAAATCAAGAGTATTCATTGAGCTTCGACCTGTATACCAACCAAATGGGCGTTCTCCTGTAACTTCTGTGTGAATTTTTATTGCCTGATGCATATGTGAACGTTCTTTATCTATTGAAAAATCTTTATAATCAATCCACCTTAAACCATGGGAAGCTATTTCCCATTTGGCCTCTTTCATAGCTGATACAACTTCTTTATTTTTTTCAAGAGCTGTTGCAACTCCGTAAACCGTAACAGGTACTTTGTTTTCAGAAAATATTCTAAACAATCTCCAAAAACCTGCTCTAGAACCATATTCATAAATCGATTCCATATTTGCATGACGCATACCTTCCCATGGTTCAGCTGTTACAATTTCAGATAGAAAGGCTTCTGAAGCTGAGTCACCATGCAAAATATTGTTTTCACTACCCTCTTCATAATTTATCACAAACTGGACAGCTACATACGAATTTCCAGGCCATTTAGGATCTGGTGTTTTTTTTCCATAACCTATTAAATCTCTTGGATAAGTATCGTTTTGTGAACCTTTGTTCATTGTTCTTGCTCCATTTACATTGCTATACTGCAAATGAGTTCTTATGATAAATACTGCTAATTAAAACTATATATAATTTATCTTTTCTAACTATCTAATACAACAGAAGCGATAACTCTAGAAATTATTTCTGTTGATTTAATTAATTCTGTTTCACTAATATTTTCATCCTTACCATTTATACCCGCTGCAATAATATCTATATTTCCTGGACCATATCCAACTGTAGGAATTTTATAAGACCCAAACCAACGAGCATCTGTATAAATAGGAAGCCCTAGAATTGGAATATCAGAATCCAAAACAATAGCAGCTTCTTTTTTTATGATTTTTGCCCATTCTAATTGAGACTTTGTTGCACAAAGAGGTTGAGCTACGCGCACAATCTCAAAATCAATTTTTACTTCTTGATTATTTTTAAAGGTCTTAATCAATTTTTCTAATTCAGAAATAGCCTTATCTGTACTCTCATCTGGCAAAGTCCTTCGATCTAACCATATCTCAATATCTCCAGGAGCCATTCCAAAATAATTGCCACCTTGAAACCGGGTAATATTAATTCTAGATGTTAAATTTTCATGCGATTTAGATTTAATTCGTCTCAAATTATTATCTAAATCTAATAATTGATTTGAAAAAGCAACAGCAACACGCATAGCCTCCTGATCAGTTTTTATAAAAGCCTGATGACAGGCTAAACCGCTAATTTTAATTTTAGATAAAACACAACCACACTGCTCTGTGATTACTGCCTTTGTAAAACCTGGGCAAATAACTCGCTTTGGACGTAAATTCATTTCTTCTAGTAAATATGCAGGACCATTATCACCTCCTGAACCTTCATCAGCTGTTATGGCCAAAAGAACCGAGCAATTTGTTTTACTTGAAAAAATATTTTTTGTAACTGCTCCAGCGTATGTATAAGCAGCAACATCCGATTTTCCTAAGGCGGCACCACGACCATAAATATTTCCAAACTCTTGATGAGCCTTATAAGGATCCTTTGTCCACCCATCACCTACTGGCGGGGCATCAATGTGAGAGTTTAACAAAAGATCCGGTTCATTTGTCCTTGGACCCAGCCAACCAAGAACAATTGGTATTGCTGTTTTATTGGCTTTCTCTATATTTATAAATTCAGTATCTAAACCAATTTTGGTAAATTCTTCTTCTACTCGCTTAGCTCCAAGCATGCAGTCTCCTGGTGGGTTTTCAGTTTTAATTTTTAGTAAATCTGAAAAAAACCCGACTAAATTATTTTTTTCTTCGAAAACTGATTGAGCCAAATTAGAATTTCCATATTTTTTTTTATTTTTTTGTTTTTCAAACTTAACAGACATTAATTTTTCCATGTATTATAAAAAAACAATTTGTTTATTGTATCGTAAAAATTATATAATCCAAGTTAAACAATTTTTTTATTTTTTGGGGGGAAATTATGGCACTAGATGATAAAGTGAGAAATGCTCTTGATACTATATTTGCTGCAGATTCAGAGCTTTATGCTGATAGAGGTTGGAATACACGCAACGGTTTTGGGAAAAATCCGGTATTACTAAATATAGATCTTGCAAACGCATGGACACGCCCAGGTTACAAGTTTTCTTGTAATGATATGGATGAATTAATTATCCCAGGTGTACAAAGTCTATTAAAAGCATGTCGCTCCAAAAAAATTCCCATAATATATACTACCACAGGATTTTGTAGTGCTTTTGATATGGGGGCGTTCCCAGTAAAAGCGCCATCCTGGAATGATCTTATTCTCGGCACTCCTGCTTGTGAGATTGATGAACGCGTTGCGCCTATATCTGGCACTGATACTTTAATTGTAAAAAAAAGACCCAGCGCATTTGCAGGAACTCATTTAGGAGGTATTTTGCGTGCTGCTAAAATAGATACTTTAATATGCACAGGAGTAACGCTTGCTGGATGTGTTCGGCACACCGTAGAAGATGCTTTGGGAGAAGGATTCCGAACTGTTGTAGTGCGCGAATGTGTTGGAGATAGAGCGCCTGCAGCTGTTGAGTGGAATTTATTTGATATTGATATGAAATACGCAGATGTAGAACCCCTTTCAAAAGTTCTTGACTACATTGAAAAGTTTGAACCTTCTAGCTCAAGTATAACTTAAGAATGAAATATAGACTTGGAGTAGACGTCGGAGGGACGTTTACAGATTTAATTTTATTCAATGAAAATGACTCCACTAATGGTAAGGTATTCTCTGTTAAGCTTCCATCAACACCTGAAGATCCATCAATAGGTGTTATAGATGGAATAAGAAGAATATGTAAAAAAGCAAATGTTCAAGTTAACGATAGCATTCACATTATGCACGGCACTACAGTTGCTACTAACGCTATTCTAACGGGCAATGGAGCACGAGTTGGTCTAGTTACATCCACAGGTTATAAATATGTTCTCCAAATAGCACGTTCCTTCATCCCGGGTGGACTTGGTGCATGGGTAATTTTTAATAAATCACCTCCATTAGCGCCTCTGAGCCTGACAGTCGAAGCAGATGAACGAATTGATGATAGGGGAAATATTCTTCAACCTCTCGACGAAAATAAGCTTCGAATTTCTCTAAAAAATTTAAATAAAAAAAATATAGAAGCTCTAACAATTTCATTTATAAATGCATACGCTAATGACGTTCACGAAAAAATTGCTGAGCGAATTGCTAAAGAAGAACTTCCTGATATTCCTATATCAATATCATCTTATGTGAACCCCGAAATACAAGAATATGAAAGAACAATTACAACTGTTTGTAATTCTTTTGTGAGACCAATAGTATCTAAATATGTACGTAACCTTAACAGCAAAATTAAAACATTCTCAAAAGATGTCAAATTACACATACTGCGTTCAGACGGAGGCTTAACTTCTCCTGCTGGAGCAGAAATGATACCAGTAAACCTATTAATGAGTGGACCCGCTGGTGGTGTTGCTGGTGCTATATGGAATGCCAAAAAAACAAAATATAAAAACTTTTTGACTTTTGATATGGGAGGAACCTCAACAGATGTTTGTGTAGTGAAAGATTTAAATCCTCAAACTCGACGTGAAACAACTGTTGGAGATCTTACGGTAAGAGCATCATCTCTGGATGTCCGTACTGTTGGAGCTGGAGGTGGATCAATAGCTCACGTTCCAGACCTGACTGGAGCCTTAAGAGTTGGACCGCAAAGTGCTGGTGCCTTACCCGGTCCCGCAGGCTACGGCAAGGGTGGCGAAAAACCAACTGTTACAGATGCCAATATAGTGCTCGGCTATTTGCCCGAAACAGCCTATTTAGGTGGGGATATGAAAATTTATAAATCAAAAGCTATTCCGGCTATTCAATCAATTGCTGAAAGTCTTAAATTTAATATAGAGCGTGCAGCTGAAGGTATCTACAATATTGTTAATGAAAGGATGATAGGGGCCCTTCGTTTAATTTCAATTCAACAAGGATATGACCCTCGAGATTTTGCTCTAGTAGCTTTTGGAGGTGCAGGTCCAATTCACGCTAATGCTTTAGCCAATATCCTTGGATCATGGCCAGTAATAGTACCACCTGCCCCAGGTGTTCTCTGTGCTTATGGTGATGCAACAACATATGTAAGAGACGAAGCTTCTCGTACAATCATGAAACGCTTTTCTGAAACAACTAATAATGAGATTTTAGAAATTTTTGACCAACTAATTGAAAAAGCATCAGCAGCATTAGACCTAGAGGACATTCCACGTAACAATCAAACCATTACCCTTGAAGCGGACATTCGTTATACAGGTCAAGTGCTGCATAGAACTGTAACTATAAATAAAGATGTTTTTATTCGAGAAGGATTAAATGGCCTCGGTAAAACCTTCGATGAACTCCATAAACGTCTCTATACTTTTGCCTTAGATACTGAACGTGAAATTATTAACTTGAGAGCTATTGTTGAAGATAAAAGTCTCATATTAGATGCTCCCAAAATTAAGCCTGGCAACTCTGATTCAGAGCATGCGAAAGTAGGGGAACAAAAGACATTTTTTAATGGTGGTTATTGTATTTCAAAAATCTATGACAGATCCAAATTATTATCTGGAAATAAGATACCAGGACCAGCTATAGTGATACAACCTGATACTACCACTTTGATTATACCTGAACATATAGGCTATATAGATGAAATTGGAAATATTATAATTCAACCTATGTAAAGAAATAGATAAAATTAATGACTGCAAATTTAATAGAGAGTAATAGTAGTGATTTTCAAGAAGTCGATGTTGACCCTGTAGCCTTAGATATAATTGAAAATGCATTACGAAATGCACGAGAAGAAATGGATGCAGTGCTTTTTCGCACAGCGATGTCTCCAGGTATTCGTGAACAACATGATGAATTTCCAATGATTGCCAACAGAGAAGGCAAAATGATTGTTGGTCAATTTGGTGCATGTATCCATGTTTTTTTGGATTCATATTCTGGAGATATTCGTGAAGGAGATGTTTTTCTAACAAATGACCCTTATGCATGTAATGGCGCCATTAGCCACTCTCCAGACTGGCTTGTTATAATGCCTATTTACAAAGACGGCCGAGTAATTGGCTGGGCTGCAATGTTTGGACATATGACTGACACTGGCGGCCGAAGTCCTGGCAGCATGCCAACTGACGCTCAGCAAATTTTCGAAGAAGGAATTCTTATTCCACCTACAAAAATTTACGACGCTGGCAAACGTAATGAAGAAACTTTAAATTTGATTTTGCGAAATTGTCGAATGCCCGATTGGAACAAAGCAGATCTTGATGCGTTAATTGCTGGTTGTCAGCTTGCGGGCAAGCGCGTTAGAGAGATATCAGAGAGATTTGGTGACAATGTATATTTTTCTTCATTAAAAAAATTGCTTGACCGAACACATGACGCAATGCGTCAAATTATTAACACTACTATTCCTGAAAAAAAACAGTATTTTGAAGACTATCTTGATGACGATGGAATCGGGATGGGCCCTTACAAAATTGCATGCTCAATGTGGCGAGAAGATGGAAAATTAATTCTTGATTTTGAAGGGACTGACCCGCAATCATCTAGCTCAGTAAATTTCTATTGCAATGAAGAAATGACAAAAATGCATTCTGGTGTCTTTTTGATCATGCTTGCCGATCCACAAATCCTATTCAATGATGGTTTTTATGATTTAATGGAAGTTAGAATTCCTAAAGGCACTCTTTTAAACCCTAAATGGCCGGCAGCTCTTTCTTGTAGAACCCATGGTCTAGCAAGATCTATGGACGTTTTAGCGGGTCTATTTGGTCAGGGAAATCCTGACTATTTATGCGCAGCAGGATTTTCTGCAAGTCCACACTTTCTTTACTCAGGATATGATAAACATGGTAAATGGTTTCAGCTTTTTCATATTACCTTCGGAGGAGTTGCTGCAGCACCATCTGGAGACGGTGCTGATGGGCATGGTATGTGGCCTGATTTCATGAATGTACCAAGCGAACACCTGGAATCAATTCTTCCTTTACGAATTGAAACACATGCTATTATTCCTGATTCTGGAGGTCCTGGTTACCATCGCGGTGGTAATGGAGTTCATACGGCATACCGAATTCTCAATAAAGGCCAGATTTCAATTCATGACGATAGATGGTTAACCCACCCCTGGGGTGTTAACGGCGGTCTACCTGCAGCACGTAGTTCTAAATTTCTTGAACGCAGCAATGGTGAAACCAAAACTCTCGGATCAAAATGTGATCGTATAGAAGTTCTGCCTGGGGATATTGTGCACTATCGAACATGGGGAGGCGGAGGCTGGGGAGATCCTTTAACTCGACCCGTTGAAAAAGTTTTATTCGATGTTGAAGCAGGTCTTGTTACCCCTAAGGGCGCAACACGTTATGGTGTTGTCATTGGTCAGGATAATAAAGTGAATATAGATGAAACTAAAACCTTGCGTAATAGTATGAAAAAGGAAAGAGGAACGATCGAATTATTCAATCGCGGCGGCACAGTTGAAGAACTATTAGCCCGGTGTGAATTAGAAACAGGTTTGCCTGCTCCCAATCCTCCAACTTTTCCTCATTGGGTCCAAAAGAAAAATTAAATTTTGAAAACTCCATCTCTCTAAATAATTCTTTGTAAAATTTTTAAACAGTAATTAATTTAAAAAGATACTTTTAAGTTTTTACATCAAATTTCTTCTATAGTTCATTTTTAAAACCAAGTTTAATCAGTAAATGATTATACATGTTAAGTTTTAGTTTAGATTTTACTAGCAGCCTCCATCATAGTCTCTATAATTTTTTGTTTTGGTTTATGTGGTTTAGGATAAGCTTTACGACTATGTGTTAACCCTAAACCAAGCAGACATTCAGCTAACTTATAGGTTAAAGGGCCTGGATTAATTATTGGTACTGGTAAGTTTTTAGAAAGAAATTCATGTGCTTGATGCATCGTGGTTGAACCAAGTAAAATAACTTCTGCACCATCATCTTCTATACATTTCATCGAAGCTTCTAAAAGTTTAGGAAAAACTTCCTCTTCTTTTCCTCCTAGTAAATTCTCAACATCTGGCATAACATTAATTGATCGAATTGACACAAGTCTATCTGCAACTCCATATTCTTGAGCTGCTTTTTTGTAGCCTTGAATCCATCCGTCCCATTGAGTAACGACTGACATTGTATTCCCTAATACTAAGGCTGTCATAAATGAAGCCCTAGCAGGTCCAATGACAGGAATATCAAGTACTGAGCGCATAGCATTCATTCCAGAGTCGCTCATTGTATCTACGCACACAGCATCAAAGCCTTCATTCTGTGCATTAAGACCAACTTCAAATAATGCTAAGTCAGCAATAGCTGAATCATGATAACTATCTAAAAGGTCTGGACCAGCCCTAACCCCTCTAAATTCAAATTCAATATCTGGACCAAACGATACGGTGTCGAGCTGAGCTTGTCGATTACCCAGACCTTTTTCGTCAAAAGCAAAAGGTACTATAACAAGAATTTTAGCCATTATTTTACTCCCTATTTAGCAAATTTATATCTAATGAATATAAACACAATACCACTTCTAAATTTAACTTCCCGGCATTGTTTTATTTTTTATTACGTTGATCTCTACAAGATTCTGTGGCAGCAATATCAATTTCATTATTCTCATCTATCACTACACCGTATACTTCAAATGCATGATCACTAGTATAGTACCCATCAATCACATCCGCTCTTACTTGATCGGTGGGACGTTCAAATGGGTCACCGTAACCTCCTCCTCCTGGGGTATACACAGCAATACAATCACCTGCTTTGATCCTTTTCGCAGATACTTTAGCAGGCCAACTTTCAATGGAATCAGATTTATCAATATTCCATTTTTCAAGTTTGCCTACAGTACCTTGTTCTCCACCCAAAAACCCCCATGGTATATCTTCGTGTCTATCTGACTCATGCACAACAAACCCATCTGTTAAAAAACGTTGAATTTTAACAATCCCGAGACCTCCTCTATATCTACCTGCCCCAGGAAAAATATCATCTCTTAGTTCATATCGATCACAGATTAAAGGCAAATGCATGCCAAGGTCCTCAATCGGTTGATTGCGTGTGTTACGCATTAATTCATCAATTGAATCAGGTCCATCCGAATATGGGCGACCTCCATAAGAAGATTCGTTTATTTCTATCAATATCCAATATTGACCATCTGGCTTTAAACCAGAGTAAGAAAATGCTGACAATGTCGCTCCACAACCTGCCGTAACCTTGTTAGGTATTACTGGAGCGAGTGCTTTACTTATAAGATCAACTAAACGCTGACACTGAGAGAACCTTGACTGACAAGGAGCCGGAAATGTTGGATTAAATATGGATCCTTCGGGAGAAAAAACTTCGATAGGACGAAAAGATCCTTCATTTTGTGGAATGTATTCAGTATTTGTATAAGTATCAAGCAGAAGAGCTCTAAAAGCAAAGTAACAAGTAACTTTTGTCGATCCCTCAAAAGGAACATTATATGCTGTAGGTACTTGTTGCGATGACCCAGTAGTATCAACTTTTGCTGAATCACCCTTTATTGTGATTGTCACCTTGAGTGGTAATTTTTTTTCTCTATTTACTCCATCATCATCTAAAAATCCTTCCGCAATATATTCTCCATCAGGTATTTCATTTATTCTACGTCTTAGCATTCCTTCTGAATAATCCATAAGTTCAGAACAAGCAGAAGTAAGTGTTTTTTTTCCATATGTTTGAAAAAGTTCATGAAAACGTCTTGCACCAAGTTGAACAGAAGCAACTTGAGCCTCTATATCACCTAGCACATCTCTAGGCACTCTAGTATTTGAACCAATATACTGCCAAAGAGCATTGTTTAGTTTGCCACCCTCGTAAAGTTTCAGACCTGTAAAAAGCATGCCTTCTGCAAACACATCAGGAATATCGATTACTATTCCTGGAGTTGCAGCTCCTAAATCAACATGATGAGCTGTATTAGCAGAAAAACCAACTAATTCATTTTCAAAAAATACAGGAGCAATACAACAAATGTCTGGAACATGACTTGCACCGTGATAAGGATGATTATGCAAAACAATATCTCCAGGAAGCCATTCTCCTTGCATAGTTTTTTCTACACCCCGCATATATCCAGGAATAGACCCTATATGCATAGGAGTGGAATCTGATTCACAAAGAGTATTAAAATTTTTATCAAAAAGCCCTGCGCCAAGATCTTCTGATTCTCTGACTATTGATGAATAAGACATTCGATAAAGCACATGTCCCATTTCTTTTGCAATTGTGTGCAATGCTCCACCAATTACTTGTAAAGTTATCGGATCGATATTAGTCATTCCAATACCTCCCTTTTTTTTTAAACGTATTTTACCCTAAATTTGGAGCAGAATACCTATTAAACATTAATGTAAGCCATAATAATACCATAATTAAATATTTTTAGGTATTTTATAATTATTAGATAATCTATAATTTGAATTTTTGTTTAAAACTATAGTTAAATTTTAAAATATTTCTAAATTTAAACATTTAATATTTAAAATTTTTCTAAATGATTTATTTTAGATACATAATACAAATTGAGAGGAAATTTCTTTGAGCAAAATAGGCGTTGATGTTGGAGGAACTTTTACAGACCTTATTCTGGAAAAAGAAAATTCCGAGGCTGAAAAAAATAAGGTTTTTGTTCACAAAGTTCCAAGCACCCCTAAAGATCAGTCAATAGGGGTTATACGTGGCGTTATCGAGATATGCGAAATGGCCGGAATAGACCTCAATGAAGTCAAAACTATTGTCCATGGAACTACAATAGCAACCAATGCAATTATTGAATATGATGGTGCAGAAGTTGGAATGCTCACTACAAAGGGTTTTCGTGATATTCTTCATATGGCTCGACACAAGCGTCCTCACAATTTTTCAATGCAATTTGATGTACCCTGGCAATCAAAACCTTTGGTTAAGCGTCGAAATCGAATACCAATAACAGAGAGAATATTGCCACCTGACGGAAAAATTGAAACTGAATTAAATGAACAAGATGTACGAGAGGCCGCAAAGTTATTAAAAAAGCAAGAAGTCGAAGCAGTTATTATTTGTTTTATTTTTTCTTTTTTAAATAATAAACATGAAATTCGTGCAAAAGAAATTTTGAAGGAAATTATCCCAGATATTTATATAAGTTGTTCATACGAGGTTGCTGATGTTATCCGAGAATATGAACGATTTTCTACAGCTGCTATGAACGCTTTTGTTGGTCCTCGCACTTCTTTTTACTTACGCAACTTAGAAAACTCATTACGTTCAAAAGGTGCTAATGCAGAAATACGTGTCATGCAATCCAATGGAGGGGTTACAACCATTGAAGGTGGTAGTCAAAAACCAGTGACGATTCTTATGTCGGGGCCAGCAGGCGGAGTAATTGGAGGAAAATGGGCTGGAGATTTATCTGGGGTTAAAAATTTGATAACTGTCGACATTGGAGGTACATCTGCAGATATAAGCGTTGTCCCTAATGGTAATGTAAGAATTATGAATCCTAGAGACACTAAAGTCGCTGGATACCCTATTCTTGCTCCAATGATTGATTTAGCAACAATCGGCGCTGGAGGAGGCTCTATTGCTTATGTTGACGAAGGCGGTGCATTCCGTGTTGGCCCTCGATCTGCTGGAGCTGAACCAGGTCCTGCCTGCTATGGAAAGGGTGGAACAGAACCAACAGTAACTGATGCACAAGTTGTACTCGGTCGTCTTGATCCCAACCACTTTTTGGCTGGCGGCATAGAAATTAAACCTGAACTTGCTATTAATGCCATAGAAAATAATTTATGTTCAAAACTAAATTTAAGCGTAAAAGAGGCTGCATTAGGAATAATTCGGGTAATCAATTCTAATATGTCACTCGAAATCCGAGCTAATTCAGTTGCTCAAGGCATAGATCCAAGACAATACTCTCTAGTAGCCTTTGGAGGAGCAGGGCCATTACATGGTGTTGATTTAGCAAAATCTGTATCTGCAAAAGAAATAATAATTCCACCTGCTCCGGGAATAAATGCTGCAACCGGTCTACTTGCTACAGATATGCAGTACGAATTTACCAGATCAGTTTTAATTACAATAAGTGAATCAGAGCAATCTGACCTTGATAAACTTAATGCTGAACTCAATGATCTCATGAATATCGCTCAAAAAGCACTAGAAGTTGATGGAGTCAAATCAATAGGTCAAAAATTTACACGTATAGCTGAATGCAGATATCAAGGACAAGGATTTGAATTGCGGGCTGAATTTCCTGATGGCCCCATAACATTAAATAATAAGGATATTTTAATAAAAAATTTTCACGATTCACACATGCGTGATTACGATCATGCCTTTGAAGAACAAAATGTTGAAATTATAACCTTGCGCGTGATTGCTCTTGCCACCACTGAAAAACTTAATTGGTCTAAACTCGAAATTGGTGACGGTAAAAACCCTAAAGATGCAATAATGTATGAAAGCCCTACTACTTTTGAAGATGGAACTGTATTAGACACACCACGTTATGATCGGAACAAACTCAAATTTGGGCAGACTATTTCCGGGGCCGCAATAATTACGCAGCAAGATTCAACAACTTTTATTCCACCAGACTACATCGCTACAATTTCAGAATATGGCAATTTAATTATTAGAGAAAGCTAGCAGTTAACAAATATATATATAGCTTTTAATTCTATGATATAGAACCAATGCCGTACGCTCCACTTAAGAGCAAATCTTCTTTAAACCTACTATGACTATATGGAGAAATATCTATATCTTGTTCAATACCAACAGCTTTTTGCGCCAACATTTTACCAACGGCAGGTGCCATTTTAAAACCATGCCCAGAAAAACCATAAGCTAGAATTAGACCTTCCCAGCCATCCGGCTCTCCTAACACAGGATTCCAATCTGGTGTTATATCATAAGCACCAACCCAATCATTTGTTACTCTTGCATTTTCAAATGAAGGCATGCGATTGGAAATTTGCCGTCCTTGATTTATGATAAAATCATCAACTATTTCTTCATCCATTAAATCAGGATGCTTAATTGGATCTCCATGATCCCCTGTGCCAACAAGAACAACCCCTCCACTCGAAGGTCTAAAGTACATTTTATTTTTTGTTGAAAGATCTTTAATTATTGGGAGCTTAAAATCATATTCAGATTCTGACTTTAAAGTAATAACTGAATGTCTAGAAATATCTAAATATGTGTCAATATTTAAAGGATCCGTTAAATCCTTAATCCATGGACCCGTTGATAAAATTATTAAACCAGCGTGTATCACTCCACTTTCAGTATCAACGCCAATAACTTTATTTCCTTTTGTTAAAAGTTTTTTAACTCCTTGATTAGTAATTAATTCTACACCTTGTCTTTTTGCTGCATTTGCAAAACCTGTTGTTGTAAGATATGGGTCCGCATAACCCGAAAAAGGTTCATAACCAACTGCGCCAATATCATTAAGATTTAAAAGGGGATGAAACTCAAGGGCTTCTTTATGTGATATTTGCATTGTTTCAGCACCAATTTCTTTTTGCATTTTGAGGTTCTCAACAAGTTTATCGCTTGTTTCACCTTCAGGAGCTAAAATTAAATATCCAGATTGAACAAATCCACTTTCAAGACTAGTGTCACCTAAATATTTCTTGAAATCTCTAAAAATTTCAATGCTTTTAACTGTAAGCGCCGTATTACTAGGGACAGAATAGTGTGAACGTATAATTGCACATGAACGAGCAGTTCCTCCAGAACAAATTTGACTTCGCTCAATAAGGCCCACTTTAGAATTACTAAGCTCAGCTAAATGATATGCAGTAGAAGAACCTACTACACCACCGCCAACTATCAAAATATCAAATGAATCTGTCATTTTATTCATCAAAATAATTAATATAAATTTTACTATAGTACAAATCGTAATTGAAAGGTATGCTAAATTAAACTAAAAGTACATAAATATATATATTAGAATAATAAAATATTTATTTTATTGCCCAATTATAATGTTTATTTACAAAATATTAATTTAACAGAAAAATTAAGAAAATTCTTGACGCATAAAATTTACAAAATACAAACTAGAGGTTCTAGTCGTGAACGTGGAAAACAACATGGCCAACTTCTAGCTGACCCTATAAATAAGGCAATCCAGTTCTACCAACAAATGTTCCAACAACATTTGAAAATTGGGATTAAAGAAATCAGACAACGGTCAAAAAAATATTTTGACCCTCTATCAGAATCATTTCCTGACGTTTTTAAAGAAATGGAGGGAATTGCAGAAGGCTCAAAACAACAATTGCATGATATACTAATGCTCTCTGCTCGCTGGGAAATCACTTTTGAACATTTAAAAGTTGGAGAATGCTCTAATCTGTTTGTTGGCTCTGATCGATCAAAAAATGGAGAAACTTTTCTTGGAATGAATTGGGAATGGCGACCAGAAGTAATGGATTTTCGAGCTGTTATTACAGCTTATTGCGATGATCAACCAGATAGTATAGTTGTTACTGAATGCGGACAACCAGGTAAGTTCGGCATAAATGAATTTGGCATTGCCGTTATTGAGACTGGCCTTGCCTGCAGTAAATCTCGTTCAATTGGTAAGGTTCCTTTTGCACCATTAATTTGCCAAGCTCTTCGATGCAAAAGTTTGGAAAGTGCACGAAATACAATTCACCAATACCCTCCAGAAGCTACAATAAATTTTATTCTAGCAGATGAACACAGTAACGGTTGGTGTATAGAAGCAACTCCAACTGGCCTATATGAGCACAATCTTCAGCCGTCAGATTTGTATTGGCATACTAATCATTCTAGATTAACAAAGGAGCGATGTGAATTTGATGATAGTCTTCTAAGAGGAGCACGTTGGGAAGAACTTTTGAAAAATATTAAGCTCGCGAATCGTAAACAAGTTGAAAGCTGGCTTGCTGATACTAAAAACGGAAGTAATGCTATATGTAAAGCTCCAGATATTACTCTTGCGAATAAAGCTACATGGCTTCAAACATTGTGTTCAGCTGTAATAAATACAAAATTAAAAGAAATTTGGGTTAGTGACGGCCCTTCTTTTAAACATCCTTATGAACGAATTTATTTTGAATAAACATACTTTGCAAGATTGCTCTAAATTGATAATAATTTATAATTATCTGAAATGTTTTACTGTTTTAATTATATTTGAAATAATCAGAATTGCAGGACATGTTTTTTTTGGCCAATACAATTATGTCATCGTTATTGCTGGGTTTTTATGGTATCTTATATTTGTTAATGAGAATTTAACCTCTTGGTTTTGGATAGCATTTCTTATAATGATTGTAAGCCTCTATCTAGGAAATGCCGGATCTAAACAAAATTTAGAAAATGAATAAAAAAAATTTTTGTTATATTCTTCTTTTAATTAGCGGCACTGGTTTTGGTAGTGTTTTTATTGCAAACAAATATGTTGCCATCTCAGGTTTACCTACAACAGCTTACCTTTTTTGGTTCACATTTGTAGGGAGCGCTTTAACTTTAATTCCCGTATTGCTCTCAAAAAAAAAATATAAATTTAGTTTCTTATCTATAGTTCATTTCCCCGCAGCTGCCTCTTTAGGAATGTTAGTGCCTTTCGGTGTCGTTGCATCTATTGCAGACAAACTTCCAGCAGGAGTTTTAACATTATCATTTTCACTCGGTCCTGCTTTTACATTTCTTTTATCATTTTTTTTTAGAATGGAAAGATTCAGATATATTAAAATATTTGGTATAATATTAGGTTTCATTGGTGTTTGTTTTATCGTATTTCCTGAAACTAGCCTACCAAACCCTGAATCAGCTCCTTGGATAATATTTGCGTTACTTGCTCCGATTGGCGCTGCTTCAAATAATATAATTGTAGCAAAATTAAAACCACCTAATGTTAGTCCAATTTTTCTTACTTTTTACTTATTATTTTCTGCTACAATAATTATGTTTGTTATCATGGTAATTAATCATGGTTTTATATTTTTTTGGGATTACGGAAACCTTGCTATTTTAGGAGTTTGCTGGGCTACAATTGTTCAAGTTATTGGTTTCATTATAATGTATATTATTATCCCGAGGGTAGGACCAGTATTTTTTTCTCAGATAGCTTATGTAATGATATTTAGTGGTTTTATATGGGCATACATATTTTTTAAAGAAACACCATCTTTATGGATTATTTTTGCAATAATTTTTATGGTTTTTGGGTTAATATTTACAAATTCAAGTAGGGAAAAATTTTTTAATTTTTAGTATTTATCAGCGATTTAAGTAAGTAAATTTTTTCTAGAGCTTCCTTTGGTGAACAATTATCTGGTTCTATTTTTTGTAGCAATTCAAGAATTTCGGAAACTTCGTTTTCTAAACTATTTTGTTCAGATACTTTAAACAATGGTAGTTCTAATGAATTTTCAGAGTTCTTTTCTTTTACCTCTCTTTTTTCAAATAACGAAAGTACCTCTTTTGCTCTTAATACAGCAATTTTTGGAAGTCCTGCGAGTTTTGCTACTAAAATACCATATGATTTATCTGCTGAACCAGGCTGTACTGAGTGTAAAAAAATAATTTCGCCATCCCATTCTTTAACTTTTAAATGATATAATTTTAAATTATCTAAACTAGTTTTTAAAGACGTAAGCTCATGATAATGTGTTGCAAACAATGTTCTAGATTTGTTTAAATCATGTAAATGTTCAATCGATGCCCACGCTATAGATAAACCATCATAAGTAGCAGTACCTCTTCCTATTTCATCTAAGATAACTAACGAATTTGAAGTAGCTTGATTTAAAATGCCAGCGGTTTCTGTCATCTCAACCATAAATGTAGATCTACCTCTGGCTAAATCATCACCTGCACCAACCCTACTAAATAATTTATCCACAATACCTATATGAGCAAAATCTGCAGGAACATAAGAACCAATTTGAGCAAGCAAAGCGATAATTGCATTTTGTCTTAAAAATGTTGATTTTCCTGCCATATTTGGTCCGGTTATGAGCCATAAACAATTGTCATCAGATAAATCACAATCATTAGAAATAAACAAGTCTCCGTTTAAACGAATTATTTGCTCAACAACAGGATGCCTTCCTCCTAAGATTTTAAAAGATTTAGAATTGTCAATTATTGGTCTTGTATATTTATTTTCTATAGCACTCATTGATAAAGCTAAAAATAAATCTATTTCTGCTATTGCTTTAGCATTACTATATAAAATTTTACTAGAATCTAGAACTAGAGAAGAAATTTTATTAAAAATTTCAGTTTCTAATTTTACTACTCGTTCAGCCGCGCTTGCAATTTTACCCTCGAGTTCACCAAGTTCCACGGTTGTAAATCTTTTGGTATTTGCCATTGACTGTCTATGTATAAAAAAATTTTCAAACCCTTCAATTTTTCTTTCATAAATTTTATCAGCAAATTTATTTGTAACTTCAATAAAATAACCTAATATATTATTATTTCTTATTTTTAATGAACTAATACCTGTGATTGAAATATATTTTTTTTTTAATTCTTCTATATACTTTTTACTGCTATCTCTTAAATTTTTAACTTTATCTAATTCAATACTATAAGCAGTTTTAACAAAGCCATCTCGTAAAT